>Ga0208495_1000137_pt1 | contig 39477 bp, 28 predicted proteins | sample CryBogmetaGMA14M_FD_184551 | JGI IMG/M metagenome (GOLD analysis project Ga0208495, IMG submission 184551) | Freshwater microbial communities from Crystal Bog, Wisconsin, USA - MA14M (SPAdes) | ecosystem: Environmental > Aquatic > Freshwater > Lake | place: Crystal Bog, Wisconsin, USA...
CGATCCCAAATCAATTGTTGTCATTGGTGCGTCCAATAACCCCCTCAACCTGGGAGCTACAATCTGTAACATGCTGAAGGATTATCTCCAGTATGCCGGTGCCGTATATGTGTTGAATTTAAAAGGAGAGGCTGTAACCGGCTATCCGGGGTATTCATCGATACTGGACCTTCCGGAAACACCCGATCTGGCGGTTATCATCGTGGCGGCACGCAACGTTCCCGGCATTATCAAAGATTGCGCTATCAAAGGAATAAAACGTATTATCATCGAAAGCGCCGGCTTTTCTGAGGGTGGAGAAGACGGCAAGGCAATGCAGCGAGAGATTGACGATGTCGCCCGCGTAAACGGCATACGCATAATGGGTCCAAACTGCCTGGGAACACTTAGCACCCGCAAAAAATTCTGCTGTTTCTATGGCGTCAACCCAAGCCTGGTCGAGATGAGCCAAATATTTGAGGTTCCGGGCAACATTTCCTATATCATTCAGAGTGGCGGCGTTGCCGTCCTGGTTATGGAATCCCTCTATTACGATGTCGTTGGCGTGAACAAAGTTGTCAGCATCGGCAACAAGTGCGATGTGGATGAGGCAGATCTTATTGATTACTTCCAAAACGACGAGACGGAAGTCATCGGCATATACCTGGAGAATGTAGCCAACGGCCGTAAGCTCATGGATGCGGCGAAAAAATCCCGCAAGCCGATCCTGATCTACAAGGTGGGCAAAACACCGGAGGGGGCCATGGCCGCCATGTCTCATACCGCGGGAATGGCTAATAATGATTCAATCTTTGAAAGCGCGTGCAAGCCGGCGGGGATCATCCGCCTGAAATCCATCGACGAGCTCCACTCTCTGCCCAAGATGTTTACAGAAATGCCTATCTTAAAAGGGAAGCGGATTGCTATGTTTACAAATTCCGGGGCCTTTGGCAGCATCGCCGCCGACCTGCTGGTGGAAGCCGGCTTGCAGATGGTGCGCCTTTCTCCGCAAACTCAGGAAAAGCTGAAAAAAACAGGACAGGTCTTCAATGTCAAAAATCCCGTGGATATCGGTCCCGCTCCGCCACAGACATATCTCGACATTTTCGAGATCCTTCTTTCCGCGGATGAGGTGGACGGACTTCTGCCCCTTCTGAGTGTGTGGCAGCCCTTCGTTATCGACACCCTCCTGGAGCTGCTGAAGATTTGCAAGCGTTACGATAAGCCTGCGGCTATTTACACAGCAAACGCAATCGCCAAGTCCATTGCTATTCGCGCCAAGCACCGTATCCCCATCTTCGAGACATCAGAGCAGGCTGTCCGGGCATTGTCCGTTTCACACGCGTATTATGAATCCCTCCTGAAAAGGAATTTTATTTCCACTCCTGCGTCAAGTATAACCTTGGGCAGTGATAGTAACCTCAGTGCATGGGCGGAGGCCGCATCATGACAACTACCAACACTTTAAAGAAAGATAAAGATGTGAAAACCCTTTTATTAAAGGCCGTCCAAAACGGCCAGCAGGCACTCTCGGAATATGAATCCAAACTGGTTGTCGCCGCCGCCGGTGTTCCCGTTACCCAGGAGGTGCTGGTTCATTCCCGGCAGGAAGCGATGGATAAGGCAGCCATGATTGGTTTTCCCGTCGTCCTCAAGGGGTCGTCCCCGGCATTGACGCACAAGACCGAAATGGGAATGGTCTTAGTGAATCTCAAGAATAAGGAAGAAGCGGCCCAAGCCTATGATGAACTCATGGGAAAGGGGATTGACCTGGATGGCGTCCTGATTCAAAAGATGGTGAAGGGTAACAGGGAATTTGTCATCGGCCTTACGCGTGATCCCCAGTTTGGCCCCTGCGTCATGTTCGGCATTGGCGGCATTTTTACGGAGGCCATGAAAGATGTCAGCTTCCGTGTTGCCCCTCTGACCGAAGAGGATGCGCAAGAGATGATCAGCGAAATTCGAGCTGTAAAGCTCCTCAATGCCTTCCGTGGAGAAGGCGCCGTCAACAGGGACGTTCTGGTAAATGCCCTCGTTGGCATTGGCAATCTGGGTATGGTCTACGACGAGATCGCGGAGATTGACATCAACCCGCTAATAGTTACAGAGGGCCGGCCGGTGGCCGTTGACGCCCTTGTAATCCTGAAAGCACAAAGGTCCTGAGAATGCGGCGGGAGGCTTACCAAAGATAAAAGATGGATGCAATAAGTGAACTATCGCTTCTTCTCTATTCCGCTTTATTCTGTGGACACCCTGCTACTTAAGATCACAGGTATTCAGCCCATAAGTTTTCGAAGCTCTGTAGCATCAAAAACCAGCCGGATAGATTTAATCTTACCATCCTTAACTGTAAAGAACTCGGCAGTTCTAATCACACCGGCGGGGCTCATTGTTTCGCAATCATAAAGCAGCGCGGCGCCACTTTCAGAAAAGAAGCTTTGGAGTAAGTTGACTTTTTGAATCATCTTTTGAAACATAGTAAGCGATGCGATAAAATCATCAGCCCGGCTGAAAGTTTCAATGCTTCCTTGAAAATCTAAATCAGCTGCCAGGTGAGCACGTGCTTTTTTCATATCACCACTAGTCCAAGCATCATGATAATTTGTTACAATCTGCTTTGTGTCCATGATAATTCCTCCTTTAACGCTCTGTTATTATAGCACTTTGATATTTGCATATTTAAGCACTTTTATAAATCAGGAATTAACGAAATGCACGAAGAATTTGTAATGTCAGATGTAAACGTCAATATGATTGCTTGCGGTATTCGGTAACACGTCCCGACCTATAAATCAATTTAACTATCCCCTTTATTTCCAAAAGCCACCTAAATCAAAAATTGATAGAGGCTTTTTCTTTGGTGCAATTCGAGAAAAAAAGTTTTATACTGGCATCGTTTGAATGGCCTTGATAAATAGTGTATCACAGGAAAAAACAAGAAGAGGTTTATCTGAAGGATAGGATGAGGTTTTATAATGGATGATTTTTTATTTGAAACAGTGGTGGGCAAGGAAAAACCCTACGTTGAATCTCTGCGAAAACTTTTGGGACAATTCCGGGCACCGTTTACTTCCGGCGATGACGTCGGGATCAAGCTTCATTGGGGGGAACGGGGGAATAAAGGCTATCTACCTCCTGACTATGCAAAAGAAATTGCCCTATGGCTTAAGTCACAGGGGGCAAAACCATTTGTCTTTGATACAACTGTGCTTTATTCCGGTGGCCGCCGCACCGGCGAGGATTCCCTGAAAACCGCAACCGATCACGGTTACACGGCCGACTTTCTCGGATGCCCGATCATTATCGCTGACGGCATGGACGGGAGTGATGTCGTTTCCATTCCCGCAGGCTACAAGCACTTTGAAACCGTGCAGATAGGATCTGTCCTGGATAAGGCGAAAGGCTTTGTTATCTTTTCCCATTTCAAGGGACACATGGTTTCTTTGTTTGGCGGAGCAATCAAGAATATCTCCATGGGATTTGCTTCCCGCGCGCAGAAACAGCGCATGCATTCTGATTATCATCCTGTTCTAACGCAGAAGAAATGCACCCGTTGCGGCATTTGCGTTAATATCTGTCCGACAAATGCGGCCACGATATCTGAACCAGATTATCCAGAATATAATTTGGAAAAGTGCATCGGCTGCGCCCAGTGTATTGCAATGTGCCCGGAATTGGCTCTACAGATCTTCTGGAATTCGGATATGACTGTTTTTCAGGAAAAGCTTGTGGAGACAGCGGCCGCTGTCTGGAAAAAAATCCAGGGGAAAACGATCATCATCAACGCCCTGCTTAATATCACCGTGGAATGTGATTGTCTGGCGGGAAGCCATCCCGTCATCGCTCCGGATTACGGCTTTATTGGCGGCTATAACCCTGTGGACGTGGATGCGGAATCCCTGAAGATGACAGGGCCTGATATTTTTGAGAAAGTCCATCCCGGTCTCCCATGGCAGCGTCAGTTTTCCTACGCTCGGGAAATCGAATTCATTGGTGAAACTCCAATTCCGAAAGCGTAGTGCATCGGAATTGGTAAGTTGAACAATCCCGCACAGCGGAGGGTATAATACCCGAGATGAAGCCTATTAATAAAGCGAAGGAGAAGAAGTAAGATGGCCGATAATAAAAATGACGAACTGAACGAATCGCTCGCTGGTTATAAGCGCAACATTCCTCCGATGGTGAAAACCACCCTGACATGGAAACGGGATCTTGTGTTCACCGGCGCCACGCCGCAGGGGTACGAGATTGAATTCGATGCCCAGGCCCAGTGGGGCTGCAAACCGACGGAGGCCCTTCTTCTGAGCCTGGCCGGCTGCATGGGGATCGATGTGGTGTCAATTCTTGCAAAGATGAGAATCACCCTCGCGAGTTTCCGCATGGAAATTGAAGGGGAGAGGAATCCGATACCGCCACAGTATTACAAAGCGGTAGAGATTGTTTTGTACATTGCCGGAAAAAACCTGGATCCCAAAAAAGTGGAACGTGCCATTGCCTTGTCCAAAGAAAAGTATTGTTCCGTTTACAACTCCCTGCGCCCGGATCTGGCGCTAAATGTGCGTTATGTTCTGGAAGAGAAAGAACCTGCTGGGGTATGATAAAAAAGGCGAACCGAATGAATTAGGATAATGAAAAGAAGCATCCGCTAGGAGAGTAATTTTCTGAGAAAAATTTGTATAGTGTATCTAGCCAGGGTGCCCATGTAGTGGGGTGCGCGTGCAAGCCAGGCGCCAACAATAAAGACCACATAAGAGAGACCATAGGTCGTCGGGCAGCCGATGACGGCGATCATCGGTTCCTTTAACCAGGCTGCCAGAGCGCCCAAAGCGATAACTGCCGGCCAACCGATAACATAACTCAACCCCATCAAGATCAATCCGGTGATCAACCGCGGCGTCGGACGCTCTTTGAATTCACTGAGATCCACGGGATTTGCAAGCACCTCACGAATATATTGCTTCCCGGCAAGGTATTGGGCAATTTTTCTTCGAATCATAAAACCTTATCCTTTTAAACAAGCGATGACATACACGAGGCAAACCCTTTCTGCAACGGTTTTTCTGCAATAATGATTAAAAGAAAAGTTGTTCGATCTTACTTTTTCCCTATCCTTCAATTTCCAGCCAGTTCTTGACAGGGCACAATACTCATATTATAGGGGCACGGCAACGAAAATGCACCTTATCGAGGATACCGTGAAGAAAGAGACGAATGGCTGGAATTTTTTTGATCGCATCTACTGTATCTCCTTAGAAGAACGTGAAGACCGGCGGCAGGCTGCTGCGGCCTCGTTCTCCAAAGTAGGACTGACCGGAAAAGTTGAATTCGTCATTGTCAAACGTCATCCCTTCAATGTCGAACAAGGGATGTATGAATCTCACATGACATGCCTACGTAAAGGCCTGGAGGCTGGCGCAGAAAGGATCGTCGTTTTCGAAGACGACATTGTTTTTGATCGCTTTGATGCTGAGCGCTTTAAGCAATGCACTCAATTTCTAACGGAACATCCGGATTGGAAAGTGTTGCTTTTGGGGGCATTATTACGCTCAAGTCGGAAAACATCTAATCCGTTCATACAAAAAGTCGGCTACCAGAGCCTTGCGCATGCGTATGCCTTAAACAGCCCATACGCTGAAACCTTGGCTTATAAGCCCTGGCAGGGAATTATCATCGACACTCTGTTTCGGCCTTTGACTGATCATCTTTATGCTGTTTATCCCATGTTTGCGTTTCAAAATGATTTTACCTCGGATAATGACAACAGATACCAGGGCCTTGAGCGTTTTCGGCGATTGTGCGGCGGACTTGAGCGTATTCAAAAAGTAAATGAATTCTACCAGCGCCATAAATTTGGCGTTATCGCCGCCCATGTCATGATTATTTTATCTCTTCTGATCATTCTATTAACTCGAACTATAAATCTGCCGTAACTGTTTTTTTGAGGGTGGTTTCAAACCTTTAAACAAACAGATTGATATGTCCACCTGCGGCATTCGATCCCGCATGGCTTTGAGGGTCGCTTTGAGTAAGTATATCCGGCGTGACCGGGTGGCTTTCAGGCGAACCTAACTTATCGTTTGCGGCGGCAGATGTTTTTTGTTATTCAATCATCATGAATAAGGAAATGCTGTTACTTCTTCAAAACGCGCAATATTTAGGCATTGAACTAAACGAGCAACAACTGGCTCAATTTGATATTTATAAAAATGAACTTTTGCAATGGAATGCCAAAACAAATTTAATTTCCGAGAACTCTGCTCAGGAAATTATCACGCGCCACTTTCTGGATTCGCTGACGGCACTGCAATTCATTCAAAAGCCTACTGCCCGGATGGTTGATGTTGGCTGCGGCGCCGGTTTCCCAAGCCTTCCCTTAAAAATAGCACTGCCCACTTTAGAGCTTTATCTTCTGGAAACCAATCGCAAAAAAGTGTCTTTTTTAAAACATATGATTCGCCTGTTGAATCTTTCCACAACGTTTGTTCTCTATGATCGCACTGAAAACATCATGAAGACAGACACCTGGAAGGAAAAATTTGATGTTTTAATTTCCCGCGCCGCCTTTAAATTATCCGAACTTCTGCCGCAAGGCAAATATTTTCTCGTCCCGGGAGGCAATCTTATTGCCTTGAAAGGTCCCAACGTTGAGGATGAACTTACTCAGTGCATATCAAGTACAGAGCAATACAAAATATCTCCATTTATTCAGCATGATATAAACGTTCCTTTTTTAGATGCCCACCGTAAAATTATTATCGGGATAAAGAAATAACCACGGGTCTTGCCCCCAAACTAAGTTTTAGAAACCGCCTCCGCAGCAAGTTGTTAAATATTATACCCCTGCTTATACTGGATAATTCGGCTAACAAACTTCTATTCGCTGCGCTTTCGAAGTTTGAGTCTCATTACCCTCCGCTTCGCGGGATCGTTCAACTTGCCAATTTCCCTTCACTTCGTTATGGAAATTGGAGTTTCACAAATAAAGTAAAAAAACCTTCTAAAATGAATTTTTTTATGCTAATTCTAACGGTAGTTTTTCCAAAAGAAATTCCCGAAAGACGCACATTAAAATAATGAATAATATTATATCTATAGCAAATCAAAAGGGCGGTGTAGGTAAAACCACAACTGCGATTAATTTATCTGCTTCTCTGGCTACTGCGGGAAAGAAAACTCTGCTGATTGATGGCGATTCTCAGGGTAATTCAACCAGTGGAATAGGCACTGATAGAAGCAACATTAATGAGGCCAACCTATATCATGCCATGATCGGGCAAGTACCTCTGGAGAAAGTGATCCGGGCAACTGCTTTGCCCAATCTGGATATAATTCCGTCCAACCAGGATTTAATTGGTATAGAGGTTGAGTATGTCGATATTGAAGATCGGGAAAAACGGTTGCGCCAATTGTTAAAAGCTATGGATAGGCAGTATGATTATATAATAATTGACTGTCCGCCATCACTTGGCTTTATGACCGTCAATGCACTTGTCGCTGCCGACTCCTTGATTGTTCCTCTACAGTGCGAGTATTTTGCAATGGAAGGATTAGGATATTTGCTCAACACCGTAAAAATAGTGAAAACAAACTTAAATCCATCGTTGTCTTTAGCCGGAATCTTGCTGACAATGTTTGATTCACGTAATTTGCTGGCACACCGTGTAAGCGAAGACGTCCGTAAGCATCTGGGGAATAAAGTTTTTAAAACAGTAATTCCACGTAATGTCCGGCTTTCGGAAAGCCCCAGCCATGGTTTGCCCATCATTCTTTATGACATCAAATCACGCGGCGCAACTGCCTATATGGAGCTGGCACAAGAAATTATTCAGGGGGAATCGTAAATGGCACAAAAAAATGCCTTGGGCAAAGGACTGGGTGCCATGTTCCCGGATTTATTGGATGCTGGCAAGAAACAGGCATCTACCTCTTGTGGAATTGAAGAGCTGCGGCCTAATCGCTTTCAGCCCCGCAAAAATTTTAATGACGAGGATCAAAAGCAGCTTGTCGCTTCTATTAAACAAAGCGGGATTATCCAGCCAATAGTTGTCCGCAAAGCAGATAAGGGTTATGAAATCATTGCCGGTGAACGACGGTGGCGGGCGGCTCAGGCCGCAGGTCTGAAAGACGTACCGATTGTTATTCGCGTAGCAACGGATATGGAAGCGGCGGAAATATCTCTTATTGAAAATATACAGCGCGAAGAGCTCAATCCTCTGGAAGAAGCGGATGCGTATGTAACACTAATGGAAAAATTCAACCTTTCTCAGGAAGAAATTTCCACACGTGTCGGTAAAGATCGTTCAACTATAGCCAATACTGTCCGGCTTTTGAAGTTGCCGGCCAGAGCTAAAAAAGCTCTGATTGAAAAAACGATATCTTCCGGTCATGCGCGTTGCTTACTGGCTTTTCATTCAACAGAAGAACAAATTGCGGTACTGGATCAAATTTTAAAAAAAGGATTAAATGTCCGGGAAACAGAACGCTTAATCCAAAATACAAAAAAGAAACCTAAAGAGCAAAAACCACAATCCAAGGATCGTTTTATCGGTGATCTTGAAAAATCGCTATCTGCATCACTTATGGCCAAAGTGCAAATAAAGGGTTCGGCAAAAAAGGGATCTATTGAAGTTCGCTATACTTCTATGGATGAATTGAATCGGCTGGCAAGGTTGATTCTCGATGATTTAAAATAATTAAAGTTTTTAATAACTTATAAACACTTGTTGATAGGTTGTTTATAAAAGGTTTGATGTGGAATCTATCTGGGATAAAGCCGCTGTAATTATTCAGGAAAAGCTTAGTAAGCAAAATTTTGATACATGGATTAAGCCCATCAAAATTGTTGCTATGGAAGACAAGTGTGTACAACTTTCCGTACCTAATAAGTTTTTTAAAGATTGGCTTTGCGATAATTATTTGTCTATGATTAAAAAATCTCTGCAAAGCGTTGTGAGTATTGATGTAGATGTTGAATTTATCTTAAGTAAAGACAAAGAGAAAAAACCGGAAGCGGCGCAACAATCTCCAAACACCAAGGGTGCCCAGGCGACAATAGTACTTCGAGGTAAAAACATTTCTTTCCTCAACAATAACTATACTTTTGAGAGATTTATTGTTGGTCCTTGTAACCAATTTGCCCACGCCGCATCCATTGCTGTAGCCAAACAACCGGCCAAAAACTATAATCCTTTGTTTATTTACGGCGGTTCCGGTCTAGGTAAAACACATTTGCTCAACGCCATCGGGTTACTTACGGCATCAGCGCATCCAGAACTAAATATTATGTACGTTTCCGCGGAAGAATTTATGAATGAGATGATCAACTCAATACGTTACGACCGGATGCCCAAGTTTAGAGAAAAGTACCGCAATATTGACTCTTTATTAATTGATGATATTCAGTTTTTAGCAGGTAAGGAAAGGACACAGGAAGAATTTTTTCATAATTTCAACACTTTACATTCTTCTGGCAAACAAATTGTTGTTACCAGTGACAAGTTACCGAAAGATATTTCTAATTTAGAAGGCAGGTTAAGGTCACGTTTTGAAATGGGCTTAATTGCCGATATTCAACCACCGGAAACAGAAACAAAAATTGCAATTATTGAAAAGAAGATGCAGGAAAATAAAATTTCCCTCCCTGTTAATGTAGCTCATTATATAGCTTCGCAGGTTGAATCAAATATACGTGAATTAGAAGGTTTTTTGGTGAGAATTTGCGCATATTCCTCTCTTACCGGAAAAGAAATAAATTTAGATTTAGTTAAGGAAGTGCTAAAAAAACTGGTAAATCATAATAAACAAAAAGAAATAAGTATTGAAGAAATCATTAAAGTTGTAGCTACGCAATTAAATATAAAAATATCGGATATTAAAACTCGTAATAAAAGCAAAAATATTGTTCAGGCGCGTCAAATAGCAATGTATTTAGCTAGAAAATTAACAAAAGCATCGTTTCCTGATATTGGTCAAAAAATTGGCGGCAGAGATCATTCAACAGTAATTTACGCCAATAATAAAATTTTAAATAATACAGAGAGTGATCCGAAATTTAAAAATTTTGTTCAAAATATTGAAGATAATTTACTCAACAAAGTATAAAGTATTTTTACGTGATGAATCAACAGTGTAAATAAGCATAAGGGTTTAATTTTATTATAAAAAACATAACCATAAACATATACACAGGTCTTATTACTATTACTATTTTTATTAAATAAGAAAATAAAGGGAAAAGGAGGAAGGGATTAGATGGAATTTAAAATAAATAGAAATACCTTTCTTGATGGTATCCAGAAAACTTTAGGGATTGTAGAAAAAAAGACAACAATGCCAATATTAAACAATGTTCTTTTAAAAACAGAGAAAAATAAAATAAAGATAGTTGCTACAGATCGGGAAATTAGCTTAATTTCTGACTATGACGCTGAAATTATTGAAAAAGGTGAAATTACACTTTCAGCAAAAAAACTTTATGAAATGGTGAGGGAAATTCAAGGTGAAGTAATTCATGTCATAAAAAGTAATAATATTGTGAAGGTTACTTCCCAGAGGGCGGTATATAAAATACCTGGTTTACCTGCTGATGATTTTCCCAGTATCACCGATGATCAAGATGTGAAATTTTGTAATATTCCAGGATCTGTTATTAAAGATTTGATCAGTAAAACGGCGTTTGCTATGGCTACTGACGAAATGAGAAAAAATTTAAACGGAGTTTTATTGGAAGTGGTTTTAGATGATACAAGTCAGATATGGAGGATGGTGGCAACAGATGGACATCGTTTAGCTTTAGCTAAAGGGATAACAGTTGAGCGTTGCCCTGATTTAGAAAAGGGAATAATTATTCCACGTAAAGGATTATCAGAAGTAAAAAAGATTCTTGATGAATATGAAAATATAGGAATTGGTCTGAATAAAAACATGCTGATTATTAAAACAGAAAATACCATACTGAAAGTCAGTCTGGTTGACGCTGATTATCCTGATTATAAAAGGGTTATTCCTTTAGAAAAGGGCATCAGTGTTGTTTTAGAAAAAGAGCCTTTTTTACATGCTTTAAGAAGAATGAATGTTGTTTCATCTGAACGCTATAGTGGTGTCATAGTTTCTTTTTCTAATAATAAAATGACTCTTAATTCGATAAATTTGGATGTTGGTGAAGCAACAGAGGAAATAGATATTACTTATAATGGAGAAGATATTGATGTTGGATTTAATGTTAATTATGTCATGGATGCTGTTTCAGTAATTCCAGGGGATAATGTTTTATTTGAAGTCGGGATTGGGTTAAAGCCTTCCGTGATAAAACCTACAGAAGGTGATAATTGTTTATGTATTGTAATGCCGTTAAAAATATAAATAAAAATTAAGTACCAAGCGAGGAGTTTAAAAAGTAGTTATGACACATAAGTATAATGCGGACAGTATTAAAGTTTTGGAAGGTCTGGAAGCGGTACGTTTAAGACCGGCCATGTATATAGGTTCTACGGGTAAGGAGGGGCTTCATCATCTAGTTTATGAAGTTGTTGATAATAGTATTGATGAAGCGGCCGGCGGTTATTGCGACACTATAACGGTAAAAATTAGAGTTGATAATAGCATTGTTGTGGATGATAACGGGCGGGGTATTCCTGTTGATATTCATAAAACAGAAGGCGTCTCGGCGGCAGAAGTTGTTATGACTAAACTGCATGCCGGGGGTAAATTTTCCAATGATTCTTATAAAATATCAGGTGGTTTACATGGAGTTGGTGTTTCGGTAGTTAATGCCCTTTCCAAAGAATGTGAACTGGAGGTGCGTCGTGATGGTAATGTTTATATTCAGACTTACACCCGCGGTGTACCTAATGGTCCAATGGAAATGGCCGGAAAAACCCGTGGCAAAGGAACAAAAGTTACTTTTTTGCCGGACGATGAAATCTTTGAAGATTCAGAATTTAGTTTTGATGTCATTTCCAACCGTTTACGGGAGTTAGCTTTTTTAAATTCCGGTATTAAAATAACTTTAACTGACGAGCGCAATGATAAGAAAAATGAGTTTTTATACAAAGGCGGAATAAATTCTTTTGTTGAATATATTAATCGTAATAAAAAGGTTTTACATAAAAATCCAATTTACGTAACCGGAGCGAAAGAAGATTGTTCAGTGGAAGTCGCCCTGCAATATAATGAAACTTACCTGGAAAATATTTTTGCTTTTGCCAACAGTATTAATACTACCGAAGGTGGAACTCACTTAATCGGCTTTCGATCTGCGCTAACACGTGTTTTTAATAATTATGCCACAGCCAGCAAGTTGATTAAAGATGGTAAAGAATCGCTTCGCGGAGAAGACTTAAGAGAAGGTTTGGCTTGCGTCATCAGTGTTAAAGTAAAAAATCCACAGTTTGAAGGACAAACCAAAACAAAACTGGGTAACTCTGAAGTGCGTGGTTTGGTGGAAGGCATTGTTTATGAAAAAATCGGCAGTTTTCTGGAAGAAAATCCGTCAATAGCTAAACAAATTCTCAATAAATGTTTAGAAGCAGCACGTGCCCGGGAAGCGGCAAGAAGGGCAAAGGAATTGACGCGACGTAAAAGCGCCATGGAAGTGGGAGCGCTGCCGGGGAAATTAGCTGATTGTCAGGAAAAAGACCCGGCACTCAGTGAAATTTATCTGGTTGAAGGTGATTCCGCCGGAGGTTCGGCCAAACAAGGGAGAGACCGTAAAAATCAGGCCATTCTGCCATTACGTGGAAAAGTGCTGAACGTAGAAAAAGCTCGTTTTGATAAAATGCTGCAAAATGAAGAAATCAAAATTATTGTTACCGCGCTAGGCACAGGGATTGGCTCTGGAGAATATGATGTAAGTAAACTTCGGTATCATAAAGTTATTATCATGACTGATGCCGATGTTGATGGTTCCCATATTCGCACATTACTTCTGACGTTCTTCTTCCGGCAAATGCGGGAATTGATCGAAAGGGGATATTTATTTATTGCCCAGCCGCCTTTGTATAAAATGGTGGATAGGAAAAAAGAGCTCTACATTCAAAATGAAGAGCAAATGAGAAACTATATTTTGGAAAGCGGAGTCAGTAAAGTAAATCTCGTTATGGCCGATGGTAATCAATTTCCGGTAACTGGCAATAAACTTTCTGCGCTACTCAAAAAAGTTATGCGTATTGAAGACCTTCTGGATCGTTTTGAAAAGGAACACCGTGAAAGAAATCTGATTCGTATCCTGGCCGGTGATCCTGCTTTAAATGATGAATGTTTTAAGAGCGAAAGCAGTTTAAAGAAAATTGCAAAAAGGATAAGCTCTGCTTTGAGTGAGGATTTTGTGGATTATGCTATCGAAGAGGATCAAGACCATGGCGGATACAAAATGGTTTTTAATATAAGGAAGAACGGGCAAGTATTTGCCAATTGTATAGACAGGGAAACATTCCGCACGCCGCAGTTTAATGAAATCAAATTAATATTAGGACAGGTTTCCATTATGGGAGAGCCTCCTTATAGAGATGTGGGCGAAGAATCACCAACACCTGTGATCCTCGACAGCGCGAAAGTTTTGGTCGAACATGTTAACAACTTAGGCAAAAAAGGACTTTCCCTGCAGCGGTATAAAGGACTTGGAGAAATGAATCCTGAGCAACTGTGGGAAACAACAATGAACCCGGAAAAAAGGACCCTGCTGCAAGTGGGTGTGGAAGACGCCGTTGAGGCTGACGAAATATTCACAACTCTGATGGGAGATCAGGTTGAGCCTCGCCGCGATTTTATATACAAGAACGCCCTGTTTGTTTCCAATTTAGATATTTAGAAAAAAACAAAATACTGATTGAGACGGCTCGTAAACAGCCGCTTTTATTTAGAGAGGACGGAACAAAATGGAACGTGATATCCACCACAAACAGACATTGGTGAATATAGAAGATGAAATGAAGAAATCCTACATGGATTACGCCATGAGTGTAATCATTGGTCGGGCGATTCCGGATGTGCGTGATGGCCTTAAACCGGTGCACCGACGGATTTTGTTCGCCATGAATGAAGTGGGAAACCGATACAACAAACCATACAAAAAATCCGCCCGTATCGTCGGCGATATCATGGGCAAGTATCATCCGCACGGCGATATGGCGATCTACGACACCCTGGTGCGGATGGCGCAAGATTTTTCATTGCGTTACATGCTCATAGATGGACAGGGTAACTTCGGTTCCATTGACGGCGATCCTCCTGCCGCCATGCGTTACACAGAAATCCGCCTTGCGCGTATTGCTGAGGAGGTCTTGGCCGATCTGGAAAAAGACACAGTTGATTACGTGCCCAACTACGATGAAACCTTGAAGGAGCCATCGCTGTTGGCTTCCCGGATACCGCTGCTTTTGCTCAACGGTTCTTCCGGCATTGCCGTAGGCATGGCCACAAATATTCCACCCCACAATCTGACCGAAATTATTAATGGCACAATTGCCTGCATTAAAAATCCGGATATCACTGTCGAAAAAATGATGCGACATATACAGGGGCCGGATTTCCCAACGGCTGGATTTATTAACGGCCGTGAGGGAATCCTTTCCGCGTATAAAACAGGAAGAGGCATTATCCGGATGAGGGCGCGGGCGCTTATCGAAAAGAACGCCCGCAATGACAGGGAAAGCATTATCATTAATGAATTACCTTATCAGGTGAACAAGGCAACGCTGATAGAAAAAATAGCCGAGCTAGTCCGCGACAAGAAAATCAGCGGTATTGCCGATTTGCGTGACGAATCAGACAGAGAGGGCATCCGTGTAGTCATTGATCTGAAACGTGATGAGAATTCCGCGATTATTCTCAACCAGCTTTACAAATTTACTCAAATGGAGACATCGTTCGGTATCATTATGCTGGCGATATTGAATGGCCGCCCGCACGTCTTTAATCTCAAAGAAGTGATTGAGCAATTTATCATCTTCCGTAAAGAAATTGTTATCCGCAGGACTCAGTTTGATCTTGCCCGTGCCAGGGAAAGAGCGCACATCCTAGAAGGATATATTATCGCCTTAAAAAATATTGATGAATTTATCAAAGTTATTAAGGCGGCAAAAAATACTGCGGAGGCAGTAGTAAAATTATGTGCCAAATTCAGTTTATCCGAAATTCAGGCGAAAGCAATTTTGGATATGAAACTGCAGCGCCTGACTGGACTGGAGCGGGCGAAGATCGATGAGGAATATAAGGAAGTAACAGCTTTGATAGCAGAGCTTAGTTCAATACTGGCTGATCCGCAGAAAGTCCTTCAAGTTATTATTGATGAACTAACAGCAATAAAACAACGTTATGGCGACGAACGCCGCACGGAAATTGTTGCCAGTACGGAAGATATTGATATTGAAGACATGATTGTTGAAGAAGACATGATGGTGACTATTTCACATTCCGGCTATATTAAGCGCAACGCGGTCAGCCTTTACAAGAGCCAGCATCGTGGTGGACGGGGCAAGGTTGGCATGGGCACCAAGGAAGAAGATTTTGTGGAAAAAATCTTTATCGCTTCCACACACCATTATCTGCTTATCTTTACCAGCGCGGGAAAAGTTCACTGGTTAAAAGTTTATCTGTTACCACAAGCAGGACGCGCGGCCAAAGGCAAAGCTATAGTTAATTTGGTTAATCTGGCGCCTGGCGAGAAAGTCAGCGCAACCCTCCCGGTGCGGGAATTTGTTGCCGATAAATTTGTTGTCATGGTTACGAAAAAAGGCATTATTAAGAAAACGGAACTTGCCGCTTATTCCAATCCGCGGGCGGGCGGGATTATCGCTATTTCCCTCGATAAAGGCGATGAGCTGGTGGACGTTCAGTTGACCATGGGCAATCAGGATATCTTTTTAGCAACTCGATTGGGCATGGCCATTCGCTTTAAGGAAGATGATGTGCGAGATACAGGCAGAACTGCAAGGGGTGTGCGAGGCATTAGGCTGGACGAGGATGATGATGTGATCGGCGTGGAAATCCCGGCGGAAGGCACCTTTTTGATGACGGTTTCCGAAAATGGGTTTGGTAAATGCACGCCCATTGAAGAATACCGCGAGCAGTCGCGTGGTGGCAAAGGGACGATAAATTTAAAGACTGTGGCGAAAGTTGGTAATGTATCCGGTGTGCTGCAGGTACAAGGCGAAGAGAATATCATGCTCATCAGCAACGCAGGCAAAGTGATCAGACTGAAAGTTCAGGAAGTTCCGATAAATCACCGTGTCACTCAGGGCGTAAAGTTAATTGAGCTGGAGCCGGAAGAAAAACTGGTTGGTATAGCCCGTACGACATCAGAGTCCGAAGACAAAGATGATGATGCAAACGATGCCGATGAAGATCAAACGGATCTTTTACCGGATGAAACACCCGGGAAAAAGTAAATTGTCATTTCAATGTTAAATAAGAAAGGGCGCGAGCAGACGCCCTTTCTTGTTCAGATATTTTCTTAAAAAGATTGGTTAATGTAGCTCTTCCTGAAATCAAGTGTCTGGTGATTTTTGTGATTATACTTCCTTTCAACTGCAATCCTTATTCCTTAGCTAAAAATAATCTTGACATACAAGCATAGCTACCCTATATTTAATTCCAATGAAAGCAAGTTATTATCAAACACTATCTTGTCTCTTTGTTTCACTTTTTCTTCTTGCCGGATGCAGCGATTCTTCGCAGACATTGCCGGGTGACTGCAACAGCATCAACGTCAGCGGTTTCGCCAAGTTGACTATACTTCCCACGGACACTACCAGCACGACGACGGTTGACTGGCGGTCAAAAGGTGTAGTGACAGGGGTCAAGAACGAGGGAACGTGCTTCGCTAGCTGGGCATTTGGCACGACCGCACTTGTCGAAAGCTACCATGCAGTAACCAAGGGAATTTTGCTGAGCCTTTCCGAACAACAGATGATCGACTGCGACGCGTTTGGTTACACCTGCTCCGGAGGTGGCAATCCGATCGAAAGCTTGAAGGGTATGATCGAACGAAATGGTCTCCATACCGAAGCATCGTATCCCTATACCGGTGTCCAGGGGACTTGCCAGTTCGGCTCCTCGCCTGCGGTCGCGACGATTCCAGGTGTCGGGCTTTTGCCATCGGGCGACGAGGAGTCTCTGAAGGCTTACGTGGACAAGGTCGGTCCTGTGTTGGCGTTTATAGATGCGTGCCACCCGTCATTTGTAACCTATAAATCGGGGGTTTACTACGAACCTATGTGCACCAGCACGCGGCCTACACGTGCCGTGATTGTCGTTGGCTACGGCGGCGATCCGGGGAGCGAATACTGGATCGTTAAAGCATCGCTCGGCACGCAGTGGGGTCTCGGCGGCTACATTCACATGAGCCGTAACCGTGATAACAACTGCGGGATCGCCAGCTTCGCGCTCTCCCCAGCGAACCTTCCGTTCGAATAATTTCTAAAATCTAGGAACACCAATCTAATTTTCTATAGACAATAGTGCAGGTCAGGAGTAAAGTCTCTTCTCGGCTTTCCGGTTGGTAGCATAAGAAAATTTTCAAGGTTTGATTTAGTAATCCGCAATTCAATTTAATCTTGGCGATTGTGGCTTGTAGATGAAACACTTACTCAATATTTTTTAAGAAAATAAGCATAACCTTTAAAAATACCCTCCGGTAAAAATTCAGATATTCGGTAACACTTGTTCTTCCGTATTAAATTAGCTATAGTTTATTTATGAAAAAATATAAACTCTTGGACCATACTGCCGACATCCGCGTTGAAGTTTGGGGCAAAACTCGAAAAGAACTTTTTAGCAATGCCGTGGCGGCGATGTTTGATGTAATGGTTGACTTTCCTAATGAAGAAAAAACAAAACCCCTGGAGGAAAAGACAGTAAAAATCACCGGCAATGATCTGGAAGACACCCTGATCAATTTCCTGCGGGAGGCACTTTACATTTTTAATGGAAAGGTTTGGCTGATCAAAAGTTGCGAGCCTTTAGAGTTAACGAGCAGAAGCGTTGTCGCACGATTGCAGGGTGAACCTTATAACCGGCAAAAAAATCCGCTCAAAACAGAAATAAAGGCGGTTACATATCATGGCCTGATTATTAACAAATCAGAGAAATGTTGGCAGGTAAAGGTAGTATTTGATGTCTGAAATAAAGATGGAACGCATAGATGATAATCGCTGGCTGCTACCTCAAATAGGGGGCATGAAGGTGCCGGGGATAATCTATGCCAATGAAAAAATACGTCAGCTGTTGAAAGGCGATGAAAGCACCAGGCAGGTGGCCAATGTTGCTCATTTACCCGGGATTGTAAATTATTCACTGGCGATGCCTGATGTTCACTGGGGTTATGGTTTTCCAATTGGCGGTGTGGCGGCCTTTGACTTGGAAGGCGGTATCGTTTCTCCGGGAGGTGTCGGCTACGATATAAATTGCGGTTGCCGTCTTCTGGCTACAAATCTGACTTTGGCAGATATCGGAGACAGGCTTAGTAATTTAACTACCGCTTTGTATCAGCAAATACCATCAGGGGTTGGATCGACAGGCGCGGTAAAACTTTCGAGCAAAGATCAAAAGAAAGTTTTGGAAGATGGCGCGCAGTGGGCGGTTAAAGCCGGATTTGGAACGCCTCAAGACCTGGAAACAACAGAAGATGGAGGCGCTATGGAAGGAGCTGATCCTGAAAAAGTCTCCGCCAGGGCAATGGAGCGAGGTAAGCAGCAGCTAGGCACTTTAGGTTCGGGCAATCATTTTTTAGAAATTGAAATTGTCTCGGAAATATTTGATGAAAATACCGCGCGGGTATTCGGGCTCAGGAAAGGCCAGATAAACATAATGATTCACAGTGGATCGCGCGGATTAGGGTATCAAATATGTGATGATTATCTGGCATTGATGGTCAAGCACGCGCAGAAAACAGGAATTGATCTGCCGGATAGGCAATTGGCGTGCTCCTATCTTGATTCTCAACGCGGTCGTAATTATCTGGCGGCCATGGTCTGTGGCGCGAACTATGCCTGGGCAAACCGGCAATTGCTGATGCATCAAACTCAATCAGTCTTTGAAAAATACTTACACCTGTCACCAAGAGAATTAGGTATGCGCCTGGTATATGACGTCTGCCATAACATCGCTAAAATAGAAACGTTTCATATTCAGGGAAAAGTGAAAAAACTCTGTGTTCACCGCAAGGGAGCAACGCGGGCGTTTCCGGCCGGCCATGATGCCGTGCCGGCGCAATACAGAAGCGTCGGTCAGCCGGTGCTAGTTCCCGGAGATATGGGTAGCGGATCATACGTTTTGGTTGGTCAGCAAAAAGCCATGCAGGAGACATTCGGCAGCGCCTGCCATGGCGCGGGCCGTGTGATGAGCCGGACACAGGCCACAAAAGTGAGCCAGGGACGATCCATCAGCCGGGAACTTGCTGACCAGGGAGTTTTGGTTATGGCTTCGAGTCAGGGAACTTTGAGGGAAGAAATACCGGAAGCATATAAAAACCTTAATGATGTTGTGCAGGTAATGCATGAGTCGGGAATTGCAACAAAAGTGGCAAAACTGAAATCGCTGGCCTGCATCAAAGGATAAAGAAAAAAGGTTGACGACACCCCTTTATTTGGCTATTATCCCGCCACTTTTTGAAAGTGATAATTTTACTGTTGTTTCTGGCATTAAAGCACATAAAAAAGAAGGATTGAATTAAGAATCTAGCGGTGATATATTGAACATCGTTAGTAAATTATTTTCCCAAAGAGGATTTTATATGCACACACTTGTTACAATTTTACATATTTTAGCTTGCTTGATTTTGATTATGATTGTTTTGCTGCAAGCAGGCAAAGGCGCTAACATGGGCGCTGCCTTTGGTGGTTCCAGTCAGACTGTTTTTGGTTCCAGTGGCGCAGGCACATTTTTAGGGAAGATGACCGCGGCGGTAGCCATAATATTTATGCTTACTTCGCTTATCCTTACCTATACGGCGGCACATAGAGGCTCTTCTTTGTTTGATAAATCCAGAACTCCCGTGACGAGGCAGGCAACTCCAGTGGCACCAATGCCTAACGAGGCCAGTCCTGCCGCTTACCCGAATGCGGCTAATCAGCCGACATCAGCTCCGGCAAAGAAGTAAATAAAAAAGAGAGATCTTTGCATATTAACAATCCCTCCGGCCGGTTTCATTAAAGTTATTATATAAAGATTTCAAGGATTTAGGTGTTGATAAATAATATTATTGGTATTGCCGAAGTGGTGGAATTGGTAGACACGCTATCTTGAGGGGGTAGTGGACAAAATCCGTCCGGGTTCAAGTCCCGGCTTCGGCACCATTAATACAGATACATGCAATGGCTCGTGATAAGTTAACTCCTCAGCTTCTATTTTCGCTAATGATTCTTTCCAGTTGTGTTCCATAAAGCTTGAATTTTTCGGCTGGTAATATTTCCTTAATATTCCCAAGATTTTGCGCAAGTTCCAGCAGATTGTTATCCGGCAGAAACATAAATATGGCACGATTTTCTTCTTTTGCCCGCTGGAAGCGCCAGGCATAAAGTTTCTTGAGCAGCTCTTTTTGTTCCGAATTCAAAGAATAGTATCCTGCGATTTTTGTATATCCCCGACGGTCAATTCTTTTTTCCTGCCAGGTGGCGGCAGAAATTTTGGCAAAGGCTTCTTTGGCGTTTTTTTCCAACCCTTTTTCACGCAGTTGTTTTAGCTGTTCTTCATAAAGAGCAGGCAGAAAGGTGACATCCTGCATGGCGTATAAGAGTTGTTCATCGGTCAGGGGGCGCTTGTCCCAACGGGAGCGTTGCATTTTTTTACTTTTTTTCAAATCGGCATTAAGGAAGTGATTGATCATCTTTTCCAGAGATAGTTGGTGCAATCCTAAGATCATCGCGGCTCGATGCGTGTCAAATACATTGTGGAAATCAAACTGATAATCTCTTTTAAGAAGACGGATATCGTTATCCGCGGCATGAAGAATCTTTACAATTGATTCATCATTAAAAAATTTTCCCATAAAAGACAAATTTAGTTTGCCCAGCGGGTCAAAAATATATGTTGTCTCATTGGCATGGATTTGGATCAGACAGAGTATTTCGCGGAAATAGCGGAAAGAATCATATTCCGTATCAATGCTCAAAATTGCTGTATTTTCAAAATTATCGATAGCCCGTTTAATTTTTTTAGGTGTATCGACAAAAATCCAATCATTTTTCATAAAGCGCAACTTATCCGAAACTAGCAATTAATGCCATAAAAATGATTTATGGCGGGATTTCATAAAGGAAAGATTAAAATTCAAAAGAAATACCTGCTTTGAATGTTCTTCCGGGCATGGGGTAGTAGGTACTGGGAGCGTCCGGTACCCAAACCGAGACATTATACGAGCCAAATGACGAATATTCTACATCAGCCATATTCTCCACCCCGCAGAACATCGTCATAGTTAATTTTCCAAAAGACGGCTTATACGAAAGATAAATGTTGAGGAGGGTGTAACTATCTAACTTTTCAGCAACGTTATTGAAGTCTTGGGAGAGAAAGGCATCCCCCACGTAGCGCACTTCTGGACGCAACATCAGATTACATGGCAAATAGATCTCTAGGCCGGCATTGGCCATGTGCTTGGGCACCAGCGGCATCTCTTTCTTGTTATTGTCCCCTTCTTCAAAAGTGGCCTTATGATACGTGTAATTTCCGTAAATTTTAAGATGCTTCGGCCAGAGGTAGGAAAGGGAAACCTCTGCACCGTCATGCCGCGTCGGGTCGAAGTTTTCATTTATCCCAGTTGAGCTGTTGCAAACAATTTCATTCTCCATATCAATGCGGAAAATGGTCAGGCCTATTTTCAGATTTTCCAGAGGATAAAACTCCGTGCCCGCTTCCATGCTGATTCCTTTTTCTTTTTCAAGATCGGTGTTAAACAATGTTCCTGCATTCCAACCATTAAACGAGGCCACTTCTTCGAGAAAAGGAATGCGGTAAACAGTTGCATACTTCGCAAACACTTTTGACTTTTTTCCCAAAAGCCAGGTCAGCCCTACTTCATGAGCTTCGGCATTGTAAGTATTTTTCAGATTCGTAAAATTGTTAAGGGAATTGGAAAAATCCACGTTTGAGCCTTTGATGGATGACTGTTCGAACCGGTAACCGGCGCTCAAAATTAGATTTTTCAAAATATTGAATTCATCGCGGATATAGTATGCCAAACTTTCACGCGTAAAATCAGCTGTGCTTAATTTTACCGTTCTCTCCCGATCGCTAAAAAAGTACTTTTTGTAAGGTTCCTTATAATAATCCACGCCCACAGTAACTTTGTTCTGAAACCCGAAGATATCTTTGTATAGAATATATTTTGGTGTAATGCCGTATGTGTCAGTGTTTGTGTCGTTGTAAGAAAACCATGACTGCATATTAGTTTGCAGATCTTTTTTGCCATACAGAAAATTGATTTCCAGTTGTCCCCATGATCCCCAGATTGATTTGATCCCCAGATTGATATTAGTATATTTATCCGAACCGTCATCGTTCGAATGGGCAGGGGACCAAGGGCCAGCTTCCGGCTGATACTGTCGCCGATCCTGTCCCATCTGTACCTTCGTCAGAGCGCCGGGCATCTGATAATCCACTTTATTAAATGAGACGCCCAGCGAAACATTCAATAAGTCATTGGCCGAATATCCCACATCAGAGCCGCCGCCCAGCGATGAATACTTGGATCGATCCCGATAACCGAAGCTGAAATTATTTTCTCCAGTTACGGCGTAAGTCCAATGATCTGTCGCTCCGATTACAGAAGCACGTTCGTTGTTGAGGCCATAGCTTCCCACAAGAACAGACGCGTTAAATTTCGGTTCACCTTTGCCTTTTTTGGTGATGATGTTAATAACGCCGCCGATGGCCGCATCGCCGTAAAGAACACTTCCCGAGCCCCGGACAATCTCTATTCTTTCTATGGTGTTGACCGGCATCTGCAGCCAGTTGATTGAATACATATCCGTTCTGTTTAAACGGCGTCCATCCAGCAAAACTAGAGTCTTTCCGTGAGGATTATCACCGCCGAACCCTCTCATATCGATCAGAGTTTGAGCGGAATTACTGCTAGATGAGCGGAATTGAATGCTTTCGAGCTTATCCAGAACGTCTACAACCGTTGTAGCTCCGGATTTACTGATTTCTTCGGCGGTAATGACGGTAACGTTTGCCGGAGCTTTGCGGATTTCCTGCTTGTCACGAGTGGCAGTAACAACAACTTCTTCCATCGTTACCGGCTCGTCATCATTATTACTTGCAGCATGTAGTGGTGAAAAACTGAATAAAAAAATGAGCGGAACTAAAAGCAGGAACTTCCTCATGGAGCTTCTCCTTTCCCCCTCGGGAATAAAGTAAGTTGGACTCACCATAAAGTTTCCTGACTTGCGGCGACCTACTCTCCACTCCTTCCCAATGCGAGGCATCAGTGGTTTAATGTGGATTTCGTTCCGCTTACAGTTGCGGGGCAGTGCCGGAGTTTAACCGGCTTCCTTTATTGGCAGCCATTCAGCTAATCAACGTCATTCTGGGCAATCCACTTTGCGGATTTTGATCTACCAGAACATCGACGTCGTAAACCTCTTTTATGTTTGCCGCGGTAATAACTTCCGCGGGCTTTCCTATAGCATAATTTTTGCCGCAGTAAAGTAAAATTATCCGGTTGGCATGTTGAGCTGCCAGATTGATATCATGGGTAACGAAAATCACTGTGAGTTTTTGAGTCTCATTCAGTTGACGCAAAAGGGCTAAAAATTGCATTTGATGTTTCAAATCCAGAAAAACGGTGCTTTCATCAAGCAGCAGGATTTTTGGTTCTGAAGCCAGTGCGCGGGCAATGAGCACTCGCTGGCGCTCCCCGGTGGAGAGCTCGTCAAAACGGCGGTTGGCAAAAGTCAGAGTATCCGTTTTCTCCATGGCTTCGTGGACAATTCGATAATCTTTTTTATTCTCAAAACGATAGTTACTCAAATGAGGGAAGCGTCCCATAAGAACAATTTCTTCGGCATAAAACGAGAAAATGGTGGCGGTTTCCTGCGGTACTATGGCCACGGTTTTAGCTAAATCCTTTCGCGGCCATAAGCGGGTATCTTTACCATCAATAAGCATTTGGCCGGAAGCAGGATTTAGTGTGCCGTTAATAATTTTCAAAAGAGTGGTTTTGCCGGAACCATTAGGTCCGATTATCGCCACAATTTGAGCTTCATCAATTATCAGGGAGACATCTTCCATAATGGGATTTGTCGCGTAACTGAAATTTATATTTTGAGCGCAAATTATGGACATGGCTAAAGGGACTTCCTTTTCAAAAGAAAAATAAAATAGGGAGCGCCGCAAAGCGCCGTAATGACTCCCACAGGCAACTCCGCCGGAGCAAGTACAAGACGCGCTAAAGTATCGGCAATAACCAGAAAAGAAGCTCCAAATAAAGCGGATGCGGGCAACAGCAAACGATGATCGGAACCGAAAACAAGCCGCATCATATGCGGGACCATAATGCCGACAAAACCAATGATACCGGCCATAGATACGGCGACGGCCGTGATTAGAGATGTGACAATCAACAGCAATTGCTTGGTGCGCTCTATATTGACACCCAAATGCAGGGCAGTTTCTTCACTCTGTACAATTAAATTAAGCTCTCTAGCCTGCGCGTATATGATCAGGAAGCCTGTAAAAAGACAAATTGCGGCAAGCGAAATTTCTCTGATTGATGCCCTAGAGAGATCTCCCATCAACCAGAAAGTGATACTGTGCAATTCCAGACTATTCACAATCGAGAGAAAAAAGAGGATCGCAGCTGAAAAAAAAGCATTAACGACAACACCGGAAAGTAACAAGGAATTATCTAGCAGTGGGCCTCTTGTTCCACCGGCCACGACAAAGACCAGAAAAACTGTAACTAGCGCTCCGCAGAACGCCAGAAGAGGTATGCCTAAATAAAAAGAACTTGCCCCGATAATAATTCCGGAGATAGCCCCGAGAGCGGAGCCGCCCGATATACCTAAAACGTAAGGATCAGCCAGTGGATTGCGAAGCATCGCTTGAAAAACAGCGCCACCAATTGACAAAGACGCGCCGACGATACCGGCAAAGATAATACGCGGCAAGCGCACTGAAAATAAAATCAATTCTTCCTGAGAAGAAAGGGAAGCTGTTCCCGTGAAGGCATTTGTAAGCGAGTTCAGCACATTGATCAGATTAATATGGACGCTGCCTAAGCAAAGAGAAATAATGCCAATCGCCAGAAACAGCAGGAACATTAAGGAGCTTATTTTCAGCACCCGTAAATAAGTAACACGGCGGTAAATAGGCTTTCCTCCTTCTGTTAATTCTTTTCGACTTTATACCAAATTGCTATCAAATATTAAAAGTTTGATTTACCTGGCATAATACCAAGTAAGCTTTCAAAAATTCATATTTTAATGTTTGAAAGCAACTTGGTATTAACAAAGTCGGTTATCTCTTTCCAAAAAGATGAGTCAGCAAAAAACGGCCAATCGTTATGGACGGCCCCTTTGATGATCCACATACGCTTTTTGTCCTCAGGAAGGGAATTATATAAATTGAGAGCGTGTTTGATGGGGAGGATTTCATCCCGTTCCGCTCCGACGACGGAGATTTTCTTTTTAAACGATTTAAGATTTTCAATGCTATCATATTTGTCGGTCAAAAACATTTTCACGGGAAGAAAAGGAAATAGAGACTTGGCGACAGAAGCCAGCGTATCCCACGGTGTAATTAATATTATCCCGGCGATAGGCGTTGAAGTTTGTTTGGCAACAGCGGCGGCAACGCCGCAGCCCAGCGATTCGCCCATCAGATAAAGAGGTTCTCCATATTGTTCAAAAGCCTGACGCACTGTTTCCACGCCGTCGGCAACAAATGGTTTTTCTCCAACAAAGCCTTGGCGGCCTCCGTATTTCGGGTATTCGGCTAAGATTACACGAAATCCAAGTTTCATAAGCGGCTCTAAATAGAATCCTCTGTCAAGTGCTGTCCCGCCGTTGCCGTGAAAAAGAACAATGGTTCCATTAGGTGCGGACGTTTCATTGGCGGTGATTAAGCCCCGATAATCCGAAACCGTTTCCGGCCAGAGGATCATGTTTTCGGCAGCCAAAACTTTTGCGGATGGTAACTCCGAGCTGGGGAAATAAAGAAATTTGTTTTGCATATTACAGCCTCCCAAAAGCATCGCCGCCAAAATGAAAAGAAGTAAAGGAATTATTTTATAATAACATTGTTTCATTTAAATAAGTAACAAGTAATACTTACTTCAGTTCCATGCAGAACTTATCGATTTTTTCCGGAGGAGCGATAGGATAATTTCCTGTGTAGCACGCGAGGCAGAAGCAGTCTTCAGGCATTCCTGTGGCTTTAAGCATACCTTCTACAGTAAGGTAGTGCAGGGAATCCAAACCGATAAATTCAGCGATGGCTTTTTCATTTTCTTTTTTCGCCGCGATCAGTTCACCCTTGGATGAAAAATCTATACCGTAAGGACAAGGGAAAAGTGTCGGCGGACAACTGACGCCCATATGCAGCTCCTTGATGCCGATTTCCCGCAGGTTTTTTACACGATTACGGCTGGTCGTGCCGCGAATGATCGAATCTTCAACAATTAAAACTTTTTTTCCGGCAAGCAGCGGCTTTACGGGATTTAGTTTTACACGCACGCCGAAATCGCGCATCAGTTGGGTCGGCTGGATAAAGGTTCTGCCGATGTAATGATTGCGAATCATGCCCATCTCAAAAGTATGGCCGCTTTCTTCAGCATATCCCAGAGCTGCATAGGTTCCTGAATCCGGGAAGGGCATAACAATCTCTATATCCGGTCTGTATTCGCGTGCAAGTTCGTGCCCCAATCTTTTACGGTATAAATAAACGTTTTGACCGAAAATCTGGCTGTCGGGACGGGCAAAATAAATCAGTTCAAAAATGCAGTGACAATGCTTCACCGCCGGGAAAGGCTTGAGGCTCTTGACTCCATGCTGATCGATAATCAAAATTTCACCGGGCTCGACATCGCGAATATATTGAGCATCCACCAAATCAAAAGCGCAGGTCTCGGAGGCGACAACGAAGCTACCGTTTAACTTTCCCAGTGCCAAAGGTTTAAAACCCCGCGTATCGCGGGCGGCAATAATTTTATCCCGAGTCAGCATGATGAGGCTATAAGCGCCTTCCACACGGGCCAGCGCGGTAACCAATGCTTTTTCCAAACCATGTTTTAAATGCGGCGCCATGAGATGAATAATTACTTCACTGTCCATTGTGGATTGAAAAATAGAACCGCTGCTTTCCAGCTCTTCACGCAATTTTTGCGCGTTAATAATATTGCCGTTATGACCCAGCGCGTAATACTCATCGCCAAAATGAACCAGAAAGGGCTGAGCATTGGAAAGCGTTGAAGAACCGGTTGTGGAATAGCGGACATGTCCTATAGCCAATTTGCCGGGGAGTTTTTGCAGAGTTGCTTCTTTGAATACATCAGAAGCCAGCCCCATGCCCTTATGTTCAGAGACGTTACAACCGTCGGAGCTGACAATACCGGCTGATTCCTGACCACGATGCTGCAGAGCGAAAAGGCCGAAAAATGTTAATCTTGCCGCGTCCTCATGGCCATAAATGGCAAAAATACCGCATTCCTCCCGCGGACGGCCGGACTCATCTAAATTATAAGTATGCATATAAATACCTTCTCATCCTCATTTGTCATTGCGAGTTCACGGCAGTGAACGTGGCAATCTCTATTTTTTATGGTACTCCTGTAACGAGCAAACTTGCCAATCTTCGTCAATAATCGCTTTGGTCGCTTCACTTAACGCCTTCGCTCCAGCCAGAGTTGTGGTGTAAAGAATATTATAAGCCAACGCGCCGCGGCGGATGTGATAAGCATCACGCGACGATTTTCGTCCCACACTGGTATTAATTACCATCTGGATATCACCGTTTTTGATATGGTCAACAACATGGGGTCTGCCTTCGCTCACTTTATGAATAATGGCCGCTTCAATTCCATTATTCTTCAAATACTTCCCGGTACCGGCAGTCGCCAGTATTTTAAATCCAAGCTCCTGAAACGACTTAGCCACAGGCACTATCTTATCCTTATGATAATCATGAACGCTGATAAATATAGAGCCTTTTTTAGGCATTTTAAATCCGGCAGCCATTTGTGATTTGGCAAAAGCAAGGCCAAAGGAATGATCAATACCCATAACTTCGCCAGTGGATTTCATTTCCGGCCCCAACAGAATATCAATATCGGGGAAACGGTTAAAGGGAAATACTGCTTCCTTAACCGAAATATGCTTTGGTTTCGGGGCCTCGGTAAATCCCAATTCTTTCAAAGATTTACCCAGCATGACTTTAGTGGCCAGTTTTGCCAGTGGTACGCCGATGGCTTTGCTCACAAAAGGCGCTGTGCGCGACGCGCGGGGATTTACTTCCAGCACATATAAAATTCCATCTTTAACAGCGTACTGAATGTTCATCAGTCCGATCACACCAAGTTCTTTAGCCAGCATCTTGGTTTGCTTTTCGATTAGTTTCATGATCGCTGGAGATATTGTAACCGGCGGTAAAATGCAGGCGCTGTCTCCCGAATGGATTCCGGCTTCTTCGATGTGTTCCATGATTCCCGCGACAACCGTGATGTTTCCGTCGCTGATTGCATCCACATCAATTTCAACTGCATCTTCCAGAAATTTATCGATCAGAATCGGGTGACCGGGAGAAACCAGCAAGGCTTTGGTCATAAAGCCGCGCAGAGTTTCCGCGTCATAGACAATTTCCATAGAACGGCCACCCAACACATAGGAAGGGCGCACAAGGATGGGATAGCCGATGCGCTCGGCTGCCATAAGCGCTTTTTCCGCATCCATTGCCGTGTCATTTTCCGGCTGGTTAAGTTTTAATTTAGTAACGATTTCCTGAAATCGGTCGCGGTTTTCGGCGCGGTCGATAGCGTCTGGTGTTGTTCCGATAATCTTAACACCGGCTGCTTCCAGGCCGCGGGCTAAATTAAGCGGTGTCTGGCCGCCAAACTGGACAATAACACCATCCGGTTTTTCATTCTGAATTATATGCAGGGTATCTTCCAGTGTAACCGGCTCGAAAAACAGTTTATCGGAAGTGTCATAATCGGTACTGACTGTCTCCGGGTTAGAGTTAATCATGATACTCTCAACGCCTTCTTCGCGCAGGGCAAAAGAGGCATGAACGCAGCAATAGTCGAACTCAATGCCCTGACCGATACGATTGGGGCCGCCGCCAATAATTGCCACTTTCTTTTTAGCTGATGGACGGGTTTCATTTTCTGTTTCATACGTGGAATAATAATAGGGAGTGTAGGCTTCAAATTCAGCCGCACAGGTATCAACAAGTTTATAGACAGGGATGATCTTTTCGCGTTCACGCCACTGTCTGATATCCAGCTCTGTCATTTTCCAGAAGGAAGCAAGTGCCCGATCGGAAAATCCCATTTGTTTGGCAGAACGCAATAGCTCTGCCGACGGAGCTGAATTTTTCAGCTCTTCTTCCGCGTCCACGATTTCTTTGATTTGATGTAAAAACCAGGGATCAACTTTTGTCAGTTGATAGAGTTCATCAATGGTCATGCCATTTTGCATAGCGGCCGCGATATAAAAAAGTCGTAGTGAATTGGGCTTGATCAGTTTACTTTTCAGATATTCTTTTTTATCTTTTAAGTCTTCCGGTAGCTCCTGACCCAGAGCGAAACGCCCAATTTCCAGCGAACGAATGGCTTTTTGTAGAGCTTCCTTGAAAGTGCGGCCGATAGCCATTGTTTCTCCAACCGATTTCATAGAAGTTGTTAGAAAATCTTCGGCTTCCGGAAATTTTTCAAATGTCCAACGGGGGATTTTTACGACACAGTAATCAATGGTCGGCTCAAACGAGGCCATTGTTTCGCGGGTAATGTCATTGGGAATCTCATCGAGCGTGTAACCAACCGCCAGTTTCGCCGCGATTTTCGCAATCGGAAAACCAGTCGCTTTGGAGGCCAGAGCCGATGAGCGGGATACGCGGGGATTCATTTCCACCACGATCATTTCGCCTGTTTGGGGATGTATGGCAAACTGAACGTTGGAACCGCCTGTCTCCACTCCAATTTCGCGCATGATTGCAATGGCAGCGTCGCGCATGATCTGATACTCTTTATCAGTCAGTGTTTGCGCCGGTGCGACAGTGATTGATTCTCCGGTATGCACACCCATGGCATCAAAATTTTCAATTGAGCAGATAATGACGACATTATCTGCTTTGTCGCGCATCACTTCCAGTTCATATTCTTTCCAGCCCAGAACTGATTCTTCTATCATGATCTCTGTTATCATGCTGGCATCAAGGCCGGCTTTCGCGATCTCCGCCAGTTCCTCGCGGTTGTAGGCAACACCACTGCCCGTGCCGCCCAAGGTAAAAGAGGCGCGCACAATAATAGGAAAACCAATTTCATCGGCAATTTTCATCACCTCATTCAGATTACGGGCAAAACCGCTCTTCGGCATACGCAACCCGATTTTTTCTATGGCATGCCGGAATTTTTCGCGATCTTCGGCTTTATGGATAACTTCCAATGATGCCCCGATCATTTCCACACCGTATTTTTTAAGCACTCCGATTTCAGCCAAAGCCACAGCAGTATTGAGACCGGTTTGTCCGCCTACTGTCGGCAACAACGCATCCGGCCTCTCGCGGGCAATTACTTTTTCTACTGCTTCCGGTGTGATGGGCTCAATATAGGTTCTATCGGCCATTTCGGGATCAGTCATGATAGTTGCGGGATTGCTGTTGATTAAAACAACCTCATAACCTTCTTCACGCAAAGCTTTACATGCCTGCGTTCCCGAATAGTCGAATTCACAGGCCTGGCTGATAATGATCGGCCCGGAACCAATCAGCAGGATTTTTTTTATGTCGTTACGTTTAGGCAATTAATTTACCAGGATGATTAAACTACTTATTCCCATTCGATGGTGCTGGGTGGTTTGGAGCTGATATCGTAAACAACGCGATTTACACCACGCACTTCATTAATAATGCGATTGGATATCCGCGCCAGAATGTCGTGAGGCAGTGGCGCCCAGTCTGCGGTCATGGCATCGTCACTGGTGACAGCCCGAATCGCCAGAATGTTTTCATAGGTGCGCTGATCACCCATAATTCCGACACTTTTTAAAGGAAGCAGGACGGCAAATGATTGCCACAACTTATAGTATAGGTTGTTGGAGCGTATTTCTTCTATCAAAATGGTATCGGCTTTGCGTAATAAAGCCAAGCGCGCGGCTGTTACTTCGCCGATGATACGGATCGCCAGCCCCGGGCCGGGAAATGGCTGCCGCCAGACAACATCGTCGGCCAAGCCCAGTTCTTTTCCCAGAAGCCGTACTTCATCCTTGAATAGGTGCTTAAGCGGTTCGACCAGCTTCAGGTTCATTTTCTTGGGCAGACCGCCGACATTATGATGAGATTTGATCACCGCGCTGGGGCCGCCAAAAGCTGATCTTGACTCAATTAAATCGGGATAAAGAGTCCCTTGCGCTAAGAATTTTACACTTTTAATTTTACGGGCTTCTTTATCAAAAATCTCGATAAAAGTGCGTCCAATGATTTTACGTTTCTTTTCGGGATCTATCACGCCTTTCAACTTTTTAAGAAAAAGCTTGCCCGCGCGTACAAACCGCAAATTAATTTGTAAATGCTTTTTAAACATTTCAATAACGCGCTGGGCTTCACCTTCCCGCAGTACACCGTTATCGACAAAGACACAGGTTAATTGCTTGCCGATGGCCCTGTGCAGTAAAACGGCAGCGACAGAAGAATCAACACCGCCGGAGAGGCCTAAAATCACCTTTTGTGTGCCCACCTGCTGCTGGATTTCTTCAATGGCATTGTGGACAAATGATTTCATTGACCAGGATTTCTTGCAGAGGCAAATATTAAAGAGGAAGTTGGCCAGTATTTTCTTGCCTTCTTTCGTATGAACAACTTCCGGATGAAATTGCAGGCCGTAAAAATTACGCTTAATGTCTTCTGCTGCGGCCACGGGAGTATTGGATGTAGAAGCTGTAATGACAAATCCGGCAGGTAGAGAGCCTATCGAATCACCATGGCTCATCCAGCACGGCGATCTTTTATTAACACCGGCAAATATACTTTTTTGGTTTTTGACTAAAAGCTCGGCAAATCCGTATTCGCGTTTAGTTGAACCGAGGACTTTCCCGCCTAGAGAATCAACCATATACTGAAGACCGTAACAGATACCTAAGATAGGAATGCCCAGTTTCAGAATACCACTATCGACCCGCGGCGCACCCTTAGTATAAATGCTTGCCGGACCACCGGATAAAATTATTCCTTCGGGTTTAAGCGCAATGATTGTGGCAATGGAGATGTCCGGTGGTTCTATCTGGCAGTAAACATGGTTTTCTCTTACCCGCCGGGCGATCAGCTGGTTATACTGTGAACCGAAATCAATAATCAGGATCAATTTGTTTTCCCCTTTTCTTTTTTCATTAATTCGACAAACTTTGAAAATAAATATTCCGAATCGTGCGGCCCCGGAGCTGCTTCCGGGTGATACTGCACGCTCATGGTCAGAGGCATCTGCATTCCTTCGGAAGTTGCATCATTCAAATTGTGATAAGTATTTTTCGCTTTAGAACCGACTGACTCGGGCACTACAACAAATCCGTGATTTTGAGAAGTGATTTCAACGCGCCCCGTAGCAACATTTTTTACCGGCTGGTTAATACCGTGATGGCCGAACTTCAGCTTGCAAGTTTTGCCGCCAATAGCCTGACCGATAATTTGATGTCCGAGACAGATACCAAAAACGGGAACCCGGCCGATAACGGCGCGGGCAGCATCTACTATGTAAGGCAGAGCCGCCGGATCGCCCGGGCCATTGGAGAGCAATACTCCATCGGGCTCGTGGGTAAGAATATCCTTGCCGGAAGATACAGCAGGTAGCACCAGCACTTCACAGCCGTTATTTTCCAGGAGGCGCAAAATATTATATTTAACTCCGCAATCAAGGACAACAACGCGCAATTTGTTAGCAGTTTTTTGAGAAGGAAGCTTGCCTGCGTGAAGCGCGCCATTTTTCCATAGGTATGGAGTGGAACAACTTACTTTGCGGACTAAATCGAGGCCAACAAGACCAGGATATTGCCGCACTTTCTCCAGCAGCATTTTAACATCTTTAGCCTCGGTAGAAATGATTCCCTTCATGGAACCGGAAAGTCTTAAGCGGCGGGTCAGAGCGCGGGTATCGATTCCTTCGATGCCGATTTTTCCGTAATCTTCCAGAAATGATTTTAAACTCTGCTTCATCCGCCAGTTGCTCGGATTGCGCTGATATTCCTTTACAATAAAGCCTTCCAGATGGATGCCGGCTGATTCCATATCCTCTGCATTGATACCGTAATTGCCGCCCAGAGGATAAGTCATGGTGACAATCTGGCCTTTATATGAAGGATCGGTGATAACTTCCTGATAGCCGGTCATGCCTGTATTGAAAACGACTTCCCCCATAGTAACGCCGCTACCGGCAAAGGCAGTGCCCTCAAAAACAATGCCGTCTTCTAAAACCAGCAAGGCGCGTCTATCCTTGTTTATCAGGGGCATTAATTATTTTCTCCCGGCAAAGGCATTCAGTTTAAAATCAGCAGATAAATAACATCTCCCAAAACTTCGGCAGAGGCCAGGTTTCGTCATCCACAAGATTTTCCAAGGCATCCACGTATTCACGAAGCTCGTCCATCTTCGGTTTGACTTTGGCACATAGCGTTTCAGCCTTTTTCTGTTCATCATGTACAGCGTTTGCCGCTTCCACCTTCGCCTGAATATCTTTGTTCGTCGTATAGATATTATTAATCAGATCAAGAATGTTCTTTAAAAGTTCCGTTTGAGAAGAAATAACCGCAGCTGTTCCGAGCACTTCTTTGGTGCCGATGATAGCTTTAGACAGCTTCTTTTGATAGTCAATAGCAGCCGGAATGACCTGGCTTAAGCAAATGTTGTTAAGGCACTTGACTTCGATTTCCAGATCCTTAATGTAGCGTTCCACGTGAATCAGATAGCGTGATTTAAGCTCCACTTTGGAAAGCACTTCGTATTTTTCAAAAAGTTTCAACGCCTTATCGGTGATTAACGCTTTTAAAGCGCTGGGCGTGGTTTTTTCATTGGGCAGGCCTCTTTTCTGCGCTTCGATCTCCCATTCCTTTGTATAGTTATCACCGTTGAAAAGAATCGGTTTAATATATTTGATTTCGCTTTGCAAAACTTCAAATACCGCCTGATTGATATTCTTTGAACCTTTGGATTTAATTTTTTCCGCGAGTTCATCAAGGCTTTCGGCCACGATGGTATTGATCACCAGCGCCGGAGAGGCAATGGATTGCGTCGAACCAACCGCGCGGAACTCAAACTTGTTGCCGGTAAAGGCAAAGGGAGATGTCCGGTTGCGGTCGGTATTGTCTTTGCTGACCTGAGGCAAAGATGAAATGCCCAGATCGATAATTTCCGCATTGGTCGCTTTTGTCACCGTGCCCTTCTCAATATTGCTCAGAATTTCTGTGAGCTTTTCGCCCAGGAAAACCGAGATGATGGCCGGAGGCGCTTCATTGGCGCCCAAGCGGTGATCGTTTCCGTAAGAAGCCACCGCTGCGCGCAAAATGTCGGCGTGTTTATAGACGGCGCGGACAGTAGCGATTAAGAACACCAGAAAATGGATATTATCCTGCGGCGTCTTACCGGGATTGAGCAAATTATTATCGTTGTTGTCAGCCAGTGACCAGTTGACGTGTTTGCCCGATCCGTTGATTTTAGCAAAAGGCTTTTCATGCAACAGCGCGGCCAAACGGTGTTTTTTAGCAACATATTTGAGCGTGTCCATCACTAGTTGATTGTGGTCGGCCGCGAGATTCGCCTCTTCATACACGGGGGCAAGTTCATACTGGCTGGGAGCTACCTCATTGTGCCTTGTCTTGGCCGGAATACCAAGCTTGAAGAGTTCTTCTTCCACATCATGCATATAGGAAGAAATTCTTTCTTTGATGCTGCCGAAATACTGATCTTCCAGCTCTTGCCCCTTGGCCGGAGGCGCGCCGACAACGGTTCTTCCCCCCAGAACCAAATCGGGACGTTTGTAAAAATAATCCATATCGATCAAAAAATACTCCTGCTCCGGCCCCAGATTAGAATGAACCTTTTTTACATTTTTTGCGCCCAGCAATTTGAGCATGTTTACGGCACTGCCGCTAAGCGATCGAATAGAGCGCAAGAGCGGTGTTTTTTTATCAAGGACCTGTCCGGTATAGGATATGAAAGCAGTAGGAATACAAAGGGTTGTGGAAATACCGTTTCGCTTAATGAAGGCGGGCGAAGACATATCCCAGGCTGTATAACCTCTGGCTTCAAAGGTTGCCCGAATGCCGCCTGACGGGAAACTAGACGCGTCCGGCTCGCCCTGAACAAGCTGTTTACCGGAAAATCTCTCCACAACTTCGCCAATTCCGGATGGATCCGCAAAGGCATCGTGCTTTTCGGCAGTAATACCGGTCATTGGTTGGAACCAGTGGGCAAAATGAGTTGCTCCTTTTTCCAGTGCCCATTCCTTCATGGCGTGAGCCACAATATCTGCTGATCCAATATCAAGAACTTTATCCTCGTTGATTGCTTCCAGCAGTTTTTTATATATAGCTTTCGGCAGCTTCTCTTTCATCACTTTATTATTAAAGGTGTCTTCACCATAGTATTCAGATACGGGAACAAATTTCTCTTTTTCGATTATGTAATTTCTTTCCGACGCGATTACTGGTTTTGTTTTTTTCATAATTCCTCCATTCATCTTTTAATATTTTCTATCAAATCTTTCAGATACAGACTCAACAAATTAAAAAGAGCCAGTTTAACTGATTAGCTTAGTGCGAAAAATATGCCATTGATGAATATCGTTGGTACAATATAACAATTCGCAGCCATTCGTCCACTTTAATATTGGTGATATACATGCTCATCATAGTGTTCAATTATTATATTCAGCTGCATAAGATTCAACCTAGACTTGATATATCAAAACACAAAAAAGAACAATTATGTATTGGGAATTCTGGTAAAACAGCAATATTGTAACATTGTGGTTGTTAATATTTTGCGGATTCTCTTTCCAGGATTTAATTTTCCATAGATTAATTCACTTTTTTGTTCCTTTATAAGTCTTAAAGTTAGCCATTGGCATTTAATTTGCTATTGATATAACGTTCGCATGATACATACAGGCTAAAGAATGTATCATTAATATGGTTAATGGAAGAGATATACACAACATGAAACTGTTAGAAGAATTCAAAAAAATCGCGGGCGATATAAAAATTATCGACAAAGTTGAAGAAAAAGAGATGTACAGCCATGATATTGGTGATGTTCCTGCAATCATGACTAAAACATTTTTTCAGATACAACCAGATTTTGTCGTCCAGCCTAAAAGCGCCGAAGAAATAAAAAAAGTACTGGAATTTGCCAATGAAAATAAAGTGCCGGTTATTCCCAGAGGCGCTGCATCATGGGGATTTGGGGGAGTAATCCCGACAAACGCGGGAATAGTTGTTGATTTATCGCCTTTTCGAAAAATCCTTTATCTGAACAAAGCGCAAAAGACCATCACAGTGGAGGCCGGAGCCAGATGGAGCGATATTGACATTATGGCCAAAAAAGAGGGTTTATGTCTGATGACATATCCATCGAGTAAGTTTTCCACAGTTGCCGGCTGGATTGCAACAGGTGGTTACGGAATTAACAGTTTCCGCTATGGCCACTTATCCAACCAGATTGTATCAATGACAGTTATAACGCCCTCCGGTGAATCTCAAAAGATTACTCCTAATGATCCTGAATTTGCTTACTTCGTTTCTACGGAAGGCGAGTTTGGAATCATTGTTGAAATCAACCTTAAATTACGGGACGTTCCTGCGGCCTCTTATCCACATCTGTTCTATTTTGGAAGCGACAAAGAAGCCTTCCTGTTCATTGAAAAATTCATCAAATCAGGACAGGCAGATGAACTCAAGCCCAACGTAATCCGTTTTCTTGATGAAAATCACCTCAGTGACATAAATGAAATCATGCATTCGAAGGTATTTAAAAAGAACTCCGGAGTGTTGATAGAATTCAGTGACTCCGAAGAAGATAATAAGTTTTTGTCAGTTATAGAGCAAAGCGATTACATCGAAGAAGCGCCTCGCTATGTTGCCAGTTATTTATGGAACGAGCGGCTTTTCGGAATGAAAACAAAACGCCTGGGACCTACAATTCTTGCCAGTGAAAGTATTATTCCCATAGAGTCGGCTGCTGGATTTATAAAAAAAGCAAAAAAACTGGGAGCCAATTTTGGCGTGGAAATATTCATTGATTCTTATATTCTTGATACCAAAACGGCTTTGATCATGACCAATTTCCTTTGCGATTCCAGAAAATTTAAATATTTTATCGACTTGCCATTGACGATGATGCTTACTCAAACGGCTGTTTCTATGGGAGCAGAGCCTTATGGATTGGGCATTTGGAACGCTGGTTTTATTAATTATCTATATAACAAAGAAAAGAAACAAAAACTTCTGGCATACAAAGCCCAAGTTGATCCGAATAATGTCATGAATCCGGGCAAGTTTTTCGGCATTCAATCAAAGTTCTTTAATATTCCTGCGGTCGTTTTCCATCCGGCCATTTTCAGTTTTTCTATAAAGCTTTTGATTGTGCTTTCACCTGTTGTCGGGAAACTGGCGACACTGCTTATGGGTAAGGATAAGAAAATCGACAGTCTCGATTTTGAACTTACCACTCATGCCTGTGCCAAATGCGGAAACTGTATTGCGGTATGTCCGGCATATCTTGTCACTGGGAATGAAGAAGTGACCGCGAAAGGTAAAATTGCTCTGGCTATAAAGCTTATCGAAGGCCGGTCAGTGACAAAAGAGGAAGCTGAAAGTGTATTTATGTGTATGCATTGCAAAGCCTGTGAGGATGTATGTCAAACCAATCTCGAACTGATGATGCTCTGGGATTCACTGGAAAAAAGAGTGGAAGCCAAGTTTGGCCGTCCCGAAGGAAAAATCAGTGAATTTCTTAAAAGGGTTGATGATAGCAAGGATTACTGGGAAATGGTGGACCGGAATAACTGAACCACAAAAAATAAAATTTTATTGAAAAGATGAATTAAAGACTATGCCAAAGAAATATCACATTCAACCTAAAGTAATGCCGCTTAATCTAGATTATGTGTACAAATTTAAGATTGAGCGGGGAGAAAACTGCATCAATTGCGGTAGGTGCACCAAAGTGTGCATTTATGAAGCGCATAAACGGGGGAAAGGCGATCCGCGCAAAATGGCTGATCCGAACACAGTAGTCTGCAGAAACTGCTTTCGGTGCATTCAGGAATGTCCCCGGGGAGCGTTGGAAAAGTCTCTGGATAAGGACTTTTTAAATATCGGCGGGGCGTATTGGAAGTCCGATATGTTTATTACTTTATGGAAGCAAGCGGAGGATGGGAAAGTTCCGGTTACCGGCGCTGGTTACCGAGGCCCGTTTACCGGGTCGGGGTTTGATAGTATGTGGACAGATATGTCGGAAATTGTCCGCCCGACTCGCGACGGAATCCATGGGCGGGAATACATCAGCACATCAGTTGAGTTGGGCAGGAAGCTCAATCATCTAACCTTTGATGAAAAAGGAAAACTACTGTCGAAAATTCATGATACGATTGATATTCCGATTCCTATCATTTTTGATTTCCCAAAAGAAAATTTGAGTCAGAATGTAAAAGTTGCCATCGTGAGAGCGGCCGCGGAACTAAACACCTGTATCGTCTTGTCTGCGGATGATATTAAAGCGGATATAAAAAAATTCATGAAAAACATCATTCCATTAATTTCTCATAAAGAAGTTGATAAGCATTTGACGTTGATCAAGAGTGTAAGAATGGTGGCTCTCGATTATACTGAAGAATTATTAAGTACTTTACCAGCACTGCAGGATAAAATTAAAAAAATAAACAATGTGCTTACCATAATTCACGTTCCGGCGACAAAGTCTGTGGAAAGTATTGTTTCCAAGCTTGCACAAAGCGGCGCGGAGATCATCCATGTCGTGGCTGATTATCGTGGCATGGAAAAAAATGGTTCATCTGACACTAAACGGCGGTTGGCTAAGGATATTATCCGTAGCGTGCATTTGAAGCTGGTTGAGGACAGAATCCGCGATGAAGTTACAATTATATTCTCCGGTGGAATAGCCATGGCCGAACATGTACCGAAGGCAATGCTCTGCGGCGCGGATTTAATCGCAATAGACATACCGCTGCTCATCGCGCTTGGGGCGAGGTTGTATGAAGAACCGGAGAAGATCATCGTGTTTCCCGAAGGGCTGGAAAAAATTGCAGTGCGAACTGTAATGCACAGGATTGTCAACCTCATGGGT
>Ga0208495_1000138_pt1 | contig 39269 bp, 32 predicted proteins | sample CryBogmetaGMA14M_FD_184551 | JGI IMG/M metagenome (GOLD analysis project Ga0208495, IMG submission 184551) | Freshwater microbial communities from Crystal Bog, Wisconsin, USA - MA14M (SPAdes) | ecosystem: Environmental > Aquatic > Freshwater > Lake | place: Crystal Bog, Wisconsin, USA...
CTCTATCGTCAGATTGATAAACCCGCACACGAAAAAGTCCAATCACATTCACGATCAGGTCCCCGTCACAACATCTTCCACACCGCCATCAACTCTACCAAAAGTCATCTACACATCACCGTGCAGCCGATGGGTCTTTTTTTAAGAGCACAAAAGGGTCAATTCCCAAGAGCGCCGAGGCGACTAGAATTTGTGTCATAATCGTTAACTTCTTTGGCTGACCGGCCTCCAAAACAATACTCTTCCTGTGAAATCTCCATGGGAGAGTCTTCCGTTCCGTTTTTTAAGGGGAGTACATGAAGATAATCGGCAATGGGGGCTCGGATAAACACTAGGTCCTGATGCGTGATTGTTACAGGAAGAGCGTGTTGTTTTTCTGCTTCCGACAAGACCAGTTCTCCGCTCTCGGTTGGAAGAACGATTCTGTAAGGCAGGGCGTTTTTCTTATGTACCCTCTCAGGAATTCCAAATCCATAGTTTAGATGACCAGTTCCGGCAATTACCACTACAATCTTGTCATTTCCTTCAGAAGTGTCCAGAAAACGTATTATCGCACGTGCCATGGTAGCATCTCGAAAAGATTGGGCCAATACTATTCTATCCAGACTCTTGTCTTTGAAGGCCTTGTGAACTTGTAGCTTTAATCTCAGCAGGCGGTCGTTCAGTGGATTTGTAGTTGTCGCATCTTCCGGGAGATTATTCCTGTCGCCATCGACAAGACCCTCCACTCCTTCGCGAGCAACTTTCCTGACCAGGCCATCGGCCGCGTTCAATCCGACTATGGGTATCCTCATGTCACGGGCCAGTATAAGAACCTGTTCGTAGTCCTCCAAATTGGTCCAGTGGTCCTTACCAAGATCTCTAGTCAGGGACGAGACGCTTTCGTTGCTGCTCAGCCAATGAGAAAGAATTGGTTGATGATCTTCAGCAAACATCTCCATGGCCAATGCAAGCCCAAGTTGTCGCTCCGCTAATTGGCGAAGAATCTGTTTTTGAAATTCGTGATGTCTCCGGATAGTATGTAGTTCTCCAATATAGATGATTCTCACACTAGCCAAATCATCCAGCATCATTTCAATGGGAACAGGCTCGCCAAAGAGCACGTCAATGATGAACGGTTTGCAATCAGCCATGATATTGATGTTTCCCATCACTAAGCACGCTACAGCTATGCAGAAGCCAGTTCGAAGTGGTTTGACAGTCGAACGATCGATCATAGCCAATATTCCCCACGGCTGTAACTAATTTCAAAGTCGGTGGACTCTCCCCTCGGTGTCTCCTCATAGACACTAACCCGATCCACCCGGCTGTAAGGAGAACCTTTACGAAACCATGCAAGCATAGAGTTGACCTGTTCCGGGTTTCCTTCTATTAAGGATTCCACCTTTCCGTCAGGAAGATTCCTGACCCAACCCGTCACCCCAACTTTTCTTGCAGCAGCTCTAGTGTAGGCTCTGAAAGACACACCTTGAACCATCCCAGAGACTATAACTCTTCGACGTATGGTTCCTGGCATCTCAATTCTCCTCCCAGAACCTTCATGCAAAGTTAACGCCGCACGACTCTTCCAAAAGGACTTTCTATACCGATGCACCTTCAAACAATTATGTTTATTACTCTAAGTTTACCGGCAGATCCCCACAGGTTCGGACTGCACTGTGTACTAGGAGCAATTGATGAAGATTCGCTGAAGCCCGCTGCGCTATGCACGGAAAAAATATGTATAACATCCTGACTAAGAATAACAGAGCAATCACTACATTCAAAACCGATTTTCAAACACCTGCCAGCACGCGAAATTCTTCTTCGCCAATAATGGTTATTCCAAGCTCTCCCGCCTTGTCTCGCTTGGAACCTGGTTGATCACCAACAACGAGGTAATCCGTATGCCTGGTCACGGAATTGCTCACTTTGCCGCCTGCTGCTTCAACAGCTTCCTGTGCTTGTGCACGTAGCATGGAGATGGTTCCTGTGAAGACCAACGTCTTGCCGCGTAAAGGAGACTCACTCTCCAATGAAAGAGTATCAATTGGAACGGCACGAACCCCTGCCGATAATAACCGCGTAATCATCTCTCTGTTACGTGGTTCCTGAAAAAATGACTCAACACTTTGGGCAACTTCCGGACCGATTCCCTGAACCTGTTGCAATCCGGCCAAGTCCTTTTCCATAATATTATGAATATTCCCGAAAGAACGTAGCAGGAGCTGAGCTAAGTACTCTCCCACAAGAGGAATACCCAAGCTGAAAAGGAACTTATCCGCTGGAACGGTTCTGGAGTGCTCGAGGGAACTGAGGATGTTGGTCGCTGACTTTACAGCCATTCTGTCCAGAGAGGTCAAAGCGGTCAGGTCGAGAGAATAAAGATCAGCAGGATTCTTAACCAGACCACGATTCACAAGCTGCTCTATGAGTTTTGCTCCCAAACCCTCAATGTCCATTGCGTTTCGAGATGCGAAATGTTTTATGGTTTCTTTGAGGCGTGCAGGGCATGAACTATTAACGCAGCGCTTTGCAGACTGTCCCTCGATGCGAACTGCATGTGAATCGCAAACCGGACACCTGTCTGGTATTAAGTAGGGACGGCTGTGTTCGGGCCGCATTCCAATGACAACTTCAACTACTTCCGGGATGACGTCGCCCGCTCTCTGGATCACTACAGTATCGCCCTCTCGAACATCTTTCCGGTCAATCTCGTCTTGATTATGAAGCGTAGCCCTGCTTACACGGACTCCTCCTACATTCACCGGTTCCATTATTGCTACAGGGGTCATGCTTCCGGTCCGGCCAACTCCTATTTCAATTCTAAGAATTTTGGTAAGGGCTTGAATCGGAGCGAACTTGAAAGCTACTGCCCACCTGGGTGATCGTGTCTTGGTACCGAGTAACTGTTGATAGTTGAGAGAGTTTACTTTGACTACGGCGCCATCAATTTCGTAGAGGAGTCCGGAGCGGATCTCACGTAGTTTGCGGTAGTGTCGAAGAGCTGATTCGACCTCGTCACAAGCCCTTGTATTTTCTAGGTTAGCCGGAATCCCCAGATCAAATAGACTTTCTAGAAGATCTTGTTGGGTGGCTGGTAATGAACCGTCAATTCGTCCTGTGCTGTGAGCGAGAAATTTTAATGGTCTTGAAACTGTAATCTTTGGGTCCAACTGGCGGATTGATCCCGCTGCTGCATTCCGCGGATTTGCAAATGCAGGCAGACCCAACTCATCCCGTTCCTGGTTCAACATATCGAAATCCGACCGATGCATGAAAACCTCTCCCCGCACCTCTATGAGAGGGACATCGGCAAAAAAGCCTGAGGAGTGAAGTTTCAGGGGTATTGCTCTGATAGTACGAACATTGAGAGTTATATCCTCCCCGACATAGCCGTCTCCTCGGGTAGATCCTGATACGAGCATACCATCTTGGTAAACAAGTTCTACCGCAACACCGTCCAACTTGGGCTCAACAACATAAGACACATTGCATGAAACTCCCAAATTTCTTTTAACCCTAGCATCGAAATCGAGAATCTCAGTCTCCTCAAAAATGTTTGAGAGCGACAGCATAGGCATGGCGTGTCGCCGCTGTGCGAATTTCTCAAGTGGCTGTCCTCCAACCCGCTGGGTCGGCGAGTCTGGAGTGACGAGTTCCGGATAACGCTCCTCCAATTCTTCTAATTTCCTGAACAGCTTATCGTATTCGGCATCCGAGACCTCAGGGCTGTCCAGAACGTAATATAAGTAGTCGTGATGCCTGATTTGCTCCCTGAGGTCATCAACCTCCCGTGTTGATTCAGGAGGAGCTATAACGAACTTGTTCGGTAAATGATCCATAGCGTATCTCAAAAAGATGCTAAACCCTCGGCACTTCAATCCAAGTCGTTTCTTGAGGAAAGAGGCAATTCCAACGAAAAATTAGTTTATGATTAAAAAGATGACCAAAGAAACTAATGAGATCAAACAGACAATGCCTCGTGGAATCAATAAGACGGACCAAGCTTGGACCGTCTTACCTATACAACATCAAAATAGCAACTTCCTGCCCAGTGTCAGCTTTACCATCACATCACGCCGTCGTATAAATCTCGCAAAGTACCGGCGGCTAAGTTAATGAAGCCTATTCTTTTTTCTTTTCCCACTTGGCTGAAAAGACGGATCTGATTTCTTGTCCCTTTTCGTCATTAAATAATGCGGTTCCGTTGGAAACACCAATGGGGAAGGTAAAGTCGGAAATATCTTTCCACCACTTACTGACTAGGGCCCCTGCAGTGGTTTTCATCTCCGTGATACGGGCAGCGTGTTCGGCTCCAACCATGAGACTAACGATCGTCGGAAAGGCCTCGTTGGTAACTACGACTCTCAACTGGTTGGTTTTCTCTGGCGGTATCCAAGAGCCTTCGTACACCATCACCGTATTAACGTCGAATCCCTCGAAATCTGCAGTAAACTGAAACTCATTCAGCATAATCGCTACTTTGTTAGGGTTTTTTATACTGAAAATGTACGCCAAGCTTAATGTACTGCTGTAGCCGTAAGTTTCTTCCTTTCCGGGCTCCTCTGCACTCTTGAATCCTATTCTTGGTTTTACATAGAAGGGCTGAATGCTGGCCACATCTACCCGGTCCAGGGTAATGACAGGAGCCTCCACGGCAATTGCCGGGAGTACAGTTAATCCTAACGCTACCAGGAAAGTCGTAAAGATCGTTACCGCCCTATTCATTTTCGCTCCTTTGCCAACGATGGGCATATTAGGTTAACCAACGTTTACGTCTCTTATAATGCTTCACATCGCGGAAACTCTTCCTTCCACCCACATCGGTAAGACCCAAATAGAAGTCACGAATATCAGGGTTTTCTTTGAGCTTTTCGGAAGTGTCGTCCATCACAATACGACCGTTTTCCATGACGTAGGCGTGAGGAGCCACCGTTAGTGCCAGCTTCACATTCTGTTCCACAAGAAGAATTGGGATTTTTTCCTCCCTATTTAGGCGTTGAATAATCTCGAAGATCTCTTTGATAAGCAACGGGGCAAGCCCCATCGACGGCTCGTCAAGAAGCATCAACTTCGGCTGTGCCATCATTGCCCGGCCTATGACGCACATCTGCTGCTCTCCCCCGCTGATAAAACCGGCCATTACGTTTCGCCGTTCCCTCAGTCGAGGAAAATAGTGATAAACCATGGCCAGTCTTTCTTTGATCCCGGAAGGCCTCAGATGGCCCCCTACGATTAGGTTTTCTTCAACGGTGAGGTGTTCAAACACTCGTCTGCCCTCGATAATCTGAAAGATCCCTCTCTTAGCGATCTTCTCTGCCGGCAGTTTGTGTATTCGCTCCCCCATAAACTCGATGCTACCATCGGTTACTTCGCCGTTTTCGTGATTGAGGAGGCCGGAAATAGCCTTAAGGGTTGTGCTCTTGCCCGCGCCGTTTGCCCCCAGCAACGCAACGATCCCTCCTGGTGGAACTTGTATGGAAACCCCTTTGAGAACCAGGATAACCTCATGGTATCGCACTTCAATACTATTGATCTTCAAGATACTGCTGTTCTCCGCCACAACCTTCTCCCTTTTCGGCTGCCTTTGTGTTAAAGTTGTTACCAACCAAGCCAACTCTGCCACTTATCGGGGAACCTTTCCTTCATATTGATTTTTTCAAACAATTCGATCTTACCGTCCTTTATGGTGTAGAGAGAAGCAACTGGTGTAGGTCTGTGGTCAGTGTCGGTAATGGTGTAAGGCCCCACGCCGAGCGCGTTTTTTGTGTCAAACGGATACCAGTCTTTCAAAGATTCAAGCGCTGCCTTGATGGCAGGCCCGTCGAGCTTGCCCTTTTTGTCAGCAATTCCCAGACCTGCAGAGGCAAGAGACACTTTCACCCAACCCTGCACTGTTCTAATGTCTCTCTTGTCTAGAGGAACTCCAGGGTTAACTTTTTTGGTGTATTCAACAACCTTGTCCATGTAAGGAACATCCATTCCCATGAACGCGCACGATGCAGCTCCGATCGTTCCTTCCCCTGCTTTTTGAGTCATTTTAAGCAGGTTATAGTCAAATCCCCAGTTGTTAGTAATGTTATCGGCCTCAAGTTTCAGAGCGTAAGCATCCTTGATGGCTGTCGCCACTGACATCGTTGTGTTGCCGTGCCAGATAACGGTCGCTCCCTCTCCTTTTGCCGCAAGAACTTGGCTTTTTGCATCCAAAGCAGTCAGAGGAACATCTTGATCTTTGCCAACCTCGATTCCGAGTAATGCGGCCTGATCTTTTATAGCCTTGATGGGAGCACTAGAATATGGAGATGCGAACATATAGAAGCACACCAATTTTGGTTTTTTACCCGCTTCCCTGTCCTTTTTCCACTTGTCACTCATCTGCCAAACTTTTTCAAACCAAGAGGTTAGAGCCGCTCGTGCGTTTGTTGAATAGTCCGTGCTGTAAATAAAATTGTAAGGGGTCTTCTTAGGATCGCATAAATGGCCCGACATGGAGTCTGATATCGTCACCATCTTATCTTTGTTGACAGTCGGCGAAAGAGCTTCAGTATCGCCTGTTCCCCATTGTAACAATAGCTGGATTTTATCTTGATCCCTGAATCTCTTGTAAATAGTGATAGCCTCCGGGACCCTATATCCGTAATCGTAGAGTAAGAGTTTAATCTTCTTGCCGTTGATTCCTCCAATGTCATTTATGTAGGTGACGCATTCCCGGATACCGAGAGCTGCATCTTTGCCTACGTCGGAAGTACCACCGGTCAAGTCATTTATCGATCCAATCTTAATCTCCTCATCAGCAAAAGCCGTTGAAAAAACAAGCATGAATGCAAAGACCATCAGTAGTAAACGCTTGATCATTTGAAGCTCCTTTTCATTGTTGTGACATTAGCTCGAAAAAGACGGTAAGATGCCTCTTACTGATGAGAAAACCCCCTTTCTTGGTTTAGATGCGCTCTAGTTACTTACCCGTGTATGAGAAAGGCCAAAGGTTAAAATAGTTTTTTATCTGCCAATATCTGTAACTCAGGCCGTTGGGCTCGTACATGAGAAAGAAAATGATCGCCAGCCCGAATGCGGATTCCTTGAAGAATATAAATTTCGTTGTTATCCAGCCGATTTCAGGGTACGATGACATCAAAAATTCGCTTGCCCCCAAGACAGAAATTTCGAGTAGCTTGAATATCATGACCACGAATATTGACCCGAAGACGACACCCTGGATACTCCCAACACCTCCGATAAGTATGATACCGACCCACAAGAGCGAATAGAACCACTCGTAATGCTCAGGGCTGACAAAAAACAGAGCACTGATATAGAAAGAGCCTGCAATTCCAGCAAAAAAACCGGCAACAAAGAAAGCCATCAGTTTGTACGCTACTATGTTGACCCCCATAGTCTCGGCAGCTATGTCGTTGTCTCTTATGGCTATCCAGGCTCGCCCCACCTTGGATCTGAGCAAATTCCCCATTACGATCAAACATATCAGGACCAGGACCATCGAAAAATAATAGATTTTGACATCGGAATCGATCACCCAAGGTCCGATCTTAATCAGGCCGTCGGGAATGGAGAAAGATTGACCCCTTCCGCCGATCTGGCTCACATACTGTGTTATTACCAGGGGGACGGTAATCCATTGGGCGGCCATGGTGGTCATGATAAGATAAAATCCCTTCACTCGAGCTGAAGGGAGGCCGAAGAGAACCGACCAGATAGCCGCGGCAAATCCTGCAAAAACAATACTTATAGGATAGGCCAGACCCCAATTAACAACCCACTCCGGCCACGGAACGAACAAGACCATCATTGCGCTCGTGTAGCCGCCCACCGCTACAAAGGCCGCATGGCCCAACGTTATCTGCCCGCAATATCCCACAAGCAACTGCACTCCAAGAGCCGCGAGAATGTAGTAATTTATTGTGTAGACTACGCTCAGCCACTGGGAACCCACCAAGTAGGGCAAAAGGGCTAGGAGAACGAGCATCAGAATCATTTTTCCTTTGATGAAAGGAGTGCGCCACCACTTTTGGTCGTCCTGATAGGATTCGAAATATGTGCCGCCTGGAAGATAACTCATGGACTATACCCTCTCTATCCGTTCCCAACCCCAAAGCCCATATGGCTTGAAAAGGAGGAAAATAACCATGAAAATAAATGGGGCAATCTCTTTTATGCCCCCGGGGAAGTAGTAATCCAGGTACCCCCCTGTTAAATTCTGCAAAATTCCGATAGTGATGCCGCCAACAATTGCACCGGGAACAGAGTTCAGCCCTCCGAAAACCACTACAGGGAGAACCAACAAACCGAGATGGCTGACCGAGTAGTTGAGGCCGTTGATATTTCCTAGGAGGGTCCCTCCGACTCCTGCCGACATAAATGCTATGGCCCAGGCCAGCGCGTAGACGAACTTGGCGCTGACTCCCAGTGAAAGAGCAGCCATCTCGTCATCAGCGCAAGCCTGCATCGAGAGGCCCCAGCGAGTAAATTTGAAAAAACTCACAAAAATTACCATAAGTAAGATGGCTGCCACAAAACTCCATACGTAGACCTCCCCCACGGCTATACCCGCAACAACTATTGGCTCAATGGAAAAGATGCTCGGCAAGAAGATTTGAGTATCGGTATCCCAGATTATGAAGACCATCCCTTTGAAGAAGAACGACAAGCCCACGGTGACCATAATGACTGCCAGTATGGGCTCCCCTATCATTTTCCGGAGGAATATTCGCTCTGTCAGCAAACCCAAAATAAGCCCGATGATTATCGTTCCGAAAATAGCAGTGATGAACGCATAATTAATCGGCATGACGGTAACGAATCTTTGGTACAGCCCCAGGCAGACGTATCCACCTATCAGGGTGAGTTCGCCCATGGCCAGGTTGAGAACTCCGGAACATTTGTAGATCAGAACCCAGCCGAGAGCGACTAGAGCGAAAATTGAACCCAGCATTATCCCGGTTATGACAAGCTGTAGGAAGAGGTCCATTATTTCTTTCCTCTCTCTTTTACATCTTGCAGCCTTATATCAGCTTTTATCTCTATTACCCGACCGTCTTCGTATGTAATGTTTGTTTCCATGTGGAGTATTTCGATTTGGGAGTAAAGGGCATCAATTATGTTTTTGTAACGGTTTTCTACGAAAGCCCGACGTATTTTCCTGGTTCTCGTCAGTTCATCATCGTCAGCATCGAATTCCTTGTAAAGGTTGGCAAATTTTAAAATTTTTGCCGATTCGGGAAGAGAGCGATTCACCTCTCTCAGGGGCCCTTCCACCAGGTCATAAACCTGGGGCAACTGCGACAATTCAGTGTAACTGGTGTAGTTTATTCCATGGTCCTCTGCCCATTTCCCCACGGTGTTGTAATCAATGCAGAGTATGGCAGTGACGTAGGGTCTCTGATGCCCTACAATCAATGCGTCTTTGAGGTAAGGACTGAACTTGAGACGTGCTTCCAGGAACTGAGGCGAGAATTTCCTCCCGTCATTCAGTATCATGATGTCCTTGGTGCGATCGAAAACAACGAGATGCCCGTCTTCATCAATGAAGCCTGTATCCCCGGAATAAAGCCAGCCGTCCTTGAGAGTTTTTACCGTCTCTTCATGCATCTTGTAATAACCCACAAAAACCGATGGGCTCTTGGAAAGAATCTCATCATCTTCGGTTATGCGGATTTCCGTTTCCGGGATGGGCGTACCGACAGTGTCGAATTTAATGTCATCGTCGCGATGGACAACTGAAATACCTGCTATCTCCGTTTGCCCGTAGATTTGCTTGAGGTTTACCCCGATGGCATGAAAGAAACGAAAATGGTCAGGACCCATTGCCGCTCCACCAGTATACGCATGGCGCACATTGCTGAGACCCAAATGATCCCTGATTTTTGAATATAAGCCTATTTCCGCCAATGAACGAAGAAACTTCCAATGAACAGGGATGGGCTTTTTCTCAAATTTAAGTTCTGCATTATGGTACCCGATTTTCATACAAATATCGAAAATTTTGCGTTTCAGCCATGTTGCATCCAGATGTTTGACTTGAACAGTCCTCGTGAACTGCTCGTAAAGGCGAGGTGGAGCGAACATAACATGCGGGCCTATTTCTCTCACATTTTGCTGGGCTGTTTCGGGCTCTTCCGGAAAATTGATGGTGTATCCCACCTGTAGTCCGCAGGATATAGACATCATCTGTTCGCCTATCCAGGCAAAGGGGAGGTATGAAACGAAATCGTCCGAGGGAGTGCAGGGATCGACCCTCATCAGGTTCTGCCCCATGGTGAGCATATTATAGTGAGTCAGGAGTGCCCCTTTCGGCAGCGAAGTGGTCCCGGAAGTGTAAAAGAGAAGACATATGTCATCACCCTTTCCCTGAACGACCAATTTGTCGAACAGTCCCGGGTTGTGAGCTTCTTTCTCCCTGCCGATTTTCATAACTTCTTCGAGGCTGATCAGCATGGGGTCGTCATAGTGGCGAAGTCCCTTGGGGTCGTCCCATATTATTCTTTCCAACCTGGGACATTGATCCCTGATCGCCAAGGCTTTATCGACCTCTTCCTGGCCTTCTGCCACATAGAATTTCGAATCTGAGTGATCCACGATGTATTTCACTTCATCCATCAGGCAGTCCTGGAAAAGCCATACTCCGATCCCACCTCCGCACATCGCGGCCATTTCTGTCCAAAGGGCTTCAGGGCGGTTGTCTCCAATCATTATTACTTTGTCGCCCGGAACCATGCCGAGGCTGACCAGGCCAAGGGTTATTTGCTTTACGTTTTCAAGGTATTGTTGCCACGTCACAGGCAGCCAAATGCCGTATTCCTTTTCACGCATTGCGACTTTTCCAGCCCCGAATTTGTGGCATTGACGTACCAATAGCTTGGGCAAGGTAAGATCTTTTGTGATTGATATTTCACTGAAGGTGCGCTGTTTATCTGCGGCTGACATAGAGATCCTCCACCTCGCCCAAATAGGCTTTTATTACTTCCGGATTCTCCTGGACCTCTGATGGGATCCCTTCGGCTATCTTAACGCCGAAGTTCAGCGCCATGACGCGATCAGAAAGATCCATCACAACCCCCATGTCGTGCTCCACCAGAACGCACGTTACGTTCCAGCGTTCGTCCTCGTTGATATCTATGATGAAGCGAGCCATATCCTCAACTTCTTCAAGGTTGAGTCCGGCAAGGGGTTCGTCCAGCAGAATAAGCTCGGGCTGGACTGCAAGCGCTCTGGCCAACTCTATCCGCTTCTGCATACCATAAGGCAGCATGCCGGTCACTTCATTACGAACAGCCTCGATCTCCAGCAAATCGATTATCTCCTCTTCGATGAATCTCCGATTGTCAATTTCCTCTCTAGAGGTTTTCCCCCAATATATACAAGAACTAAGGATCCCAGATTTCAGGCGGAGGTGACGGCCTAGACGGATGTTGTCAAGCACGGTCATCCCTCTGAATAGCTCAATCTTTTGAAATGTTCTGGACAGGCCCATTTCTGCTCGCTTATGCGGAGAAAACTTCGTAATGGCCGTCCCCTTAAAAATCAGGCTTCCTTTTTTGGGATGGTACAGGCCGTTGATGCAGTTCATCATGCATGTCTTACCGGCTCCATTGGGGCCTATGATGGAAAATATCTCACCTTTTCTCACCTTGAAGCTGACATTGGTGAGGGCTGCCACCCCATGAAACGAGAGAAAAACGTTCTGGGCCTCGAGAATGACTTCCGACATTCAGCATCCCCTTTGCGTAATCCACCGCTGAAGCTTTGCAATATGGCTCTTTATCGCCGTCGTCAAATAGTTATGCCAGCGAGGAGGACTAAGAATTCACCTGGGATATTTATCCTGGCTCCCTGTCGATGGGATAGGACTACTAAAATAACCAAGCCCTCTCAATTGGTCAAGCCTTATTCATAGAGCCTTATTCATAGAGGAAAACTCAAGAAGTAAAACTGCCATCCCACACCTTTTCAAAATGGGTAAACTCATCTTGAAAATTCAAGCCGAAAAATGGTAGTAGTGAGTTGCCTCCACCGGCCCTTTTCAGAATAAACCGTATGCCGTAGTTCCAGAGTTAGCAATCCGATTACTCCAAAGACACGGAGGCGCGGTGAAACGTAGCGCCCTTTGTAGGATGGTTGATGCTGATTCATATGGAAGTAAGATCAAGAAAATATAAAGGTTATATGGTATGAGCGAAGAGAATAGTCTTTTGAGAGAGTTGAGGGACGGAGTACTGACACTGACCATCAATCGTCCCAAGGCGTTAAACTGTTTTGATATGGTTCTTCTCGAAGTTTTTGGAGAAACCATTCGGGAAATCGCCTTTCAGAGGGAAGTGAAATCAGTGGTGATAACTGGTTCCACAGAAGGCAAGAATGCTTTCAGTACAGGCGCGGACCTCAAAGAAAGGGCCGGCATGTCTCCTGACCAGGTGAGGTTCTACATCCAGACCATAAGGAACCTATTCACCGGGGTGGAAGAACTACCTCAACCGGTTATTGCCGCAGTTAACGGATATGCTTTCGGAGGTGGATTGGAACTCGCATTGGCTTGCGACATAAGACTGGCAGCCACCAATGCCATTGTGGGACTAACTGAAACCAGTTTAGCGGTAATTCCTGGAGCTGGTGGAACGCAAAGGCTGCCTCGAGTTGTGGGAGTTGCCAGAGCCAAGGAAATGATCTTTCGGGCAAGGCGGATCAAGTCTTCGGAGGGCCTCGAATACGGCTTATTCCTTGAAGTGGTTGAGCCTCACAGGCTCCTGCCTAGAGCGCTGGAGATCGGTGGAGAGATAGCTGCAAACGGACCGGTGGCGCTGGCCCAAGCCAAGTACGCAATTAATAAGGGGCTGGAGGTGAGCCTACCCGTGGGCCTGGCAATAGAATCGAACGCTTACGCGGTTACAATACCCACCAAGGACAGGATTGAAGGATTGGCTGCATTTAGGGAGAAAAGAAAACCGGTTTACACCGGAGAATAGAAGGAGGAGGAAAGTCTGTATGACCGAACATGAGTTAGGTTACCCCAAAAAGGTTCAGATCAATGATATTTCAGTCCGAGACGGTTTTCAGCATGAGGAAATCTGGATACCCACTGATGCAAAATTGTTCTATCTGGAAGAACTCATCCTCTGCGGTGTTAAACACCTTGAGGTAACAAATCTTGGTAATCCGACCTCGATGCCCCAATTCAAGGATGCAGACGAACTCTTAAAGAGGTTGAGGGATTCCAAGAAGCTCTCTCGTGCAGGAATCAATTGGGGCGACATCACCCTAACTGCAATAACTATCAGGGAAAAGGCTGTAGACAGGGCGGTGAAGGCCAGAAGAGAAGGGTGGGGGCCCGACCGAATTTTGATGATGGTGTCTACCGACGAGGAACATCATTTCGCTAATTCAGGAACAACTTTACCAAATTATTGGGAAGAAGCCGAACGGTGTGTAGAAAAGGCTAAAGATGTCGGCATAAAATTGAATGGGACGGTGTCGACGATTTGGGGCTCTCCCATATCTGGGCCGACTCGTTTGGAAGAGGCCGTTGAATTCACCAAGCGATGGCTTGATATAGGGGCATGGGATATTGAACACGCCGACCACGATGGGAGCGCTCCGCCCAACCAGGTCTATAGGTACTATTCTATGGTTCTTGACGAAATCCCGGACAAGAAACTCCACATAGCCCACTTCCACGTGACCCGGGGCTGGGGGACTGCAAATTGTCTCGCTGCCCTCCAGGCTGGGATAGAAATTTTTGAGGCCACCCTTGGGGGTTTGGGAGGGCAACCGGCCAACTTCATGGACCGTGTCCCTGTGAGCGGTACAGGCTCTTACTATTATAGTGACCCCAATGTGGTAGGGCTCCAGTGCATAGAAGACCTGACGGTGATGATGGATGAGATGGGAATTGACACCGGTATTGACGTGGATCGACTGCTTGACTTGGGAACGATGATGGAGAAAACCATAGGTCGAAGATTGAGGTCGGAATCTATTTTGAATGGGAGAATTCCCAAGAAGCCTCGTGAGCAATATAAACGTAAGGGACTTAGTGAACTAAAGAAAAGGCTTGCAGAAGATCGGGGACAAAAATTCCCCGCCAAATGGCCGGAAAAGGCAGCCTACAAGGCATCATAAGTCCGCATGCAGAGAAAACGCCTCAGGTATAACATCTCCAGGGATGTTACGTTTCACGTTTGGGGTTAAACTTGTCGGTATGTTAACTATGTGACAAAATAGTTCAATGCGATCATAAGGAGGTGGGAGCATGGATCCTCTTTGGAGACCTTCGGAAGAACGGATCAAGAACGCCAACATCACCCGGTTCATCAGCTTCGTCAACGAAAGGCATTCTCTTAGTATCAGCGGTTACCAGAGACTGTATGACTGGTCCATCGAGAACAGAGAGGATTTTTGGGCTGCAGTTTGGGAATTCGGTAATGTAATAGCCTCTATGCCTTACGAAAAAGTTCTTGAAGATTCTCCGACAATGATTGGGGCTAAGTGGTTTATTGGGGCGCGATTGAATTATGCTGAGAACCTTTTGCGTTTCAGGGACAACCATGTTGCCTTAGTGTTCAAAGGCGAGGGATTGGAAACTGTTCGAATGACATATGCCCAGCTCTACGACGAAGTTGCTCGCTTGGCTGTCTCGCTGAGGCAAGCAGGTGTTGTCAAGGGAGACAGAGTTGCAGGTTATGTTCCCAACATGATGCATGCCGTGGTAGCGATGCTCGCAGCCGCCGGCATAGGTGCCATCTGGTCTTCCTGCTCGCCGGATTTCGGAATTAAGGGGGTGCTGGACAGGTTCGGGCAAATAGAGCCAAAGATCCTTTTCACGGCGAACGGCTACTACTACAACGGCAAGGCTCATGACTCACTCGATCGGATAGGCGGAATACTCAAAGAGTTGCCGAGCATCGAGAAGGTCGTGGTAATCCCGTACACTGAGGAAAGGGCTGATATCAGTTCTGTTCCTAATGGGATTCACTACCAGGATTTTGTCTCTAGAGAAGATGGGTTGAAAATCGATTTCGAACAGCTTCCCTTCAACCATCCTCTTTACATCATGTATTCTTCCGGAACCACTGGGCTTCCCAAGTGCATGGTTCATGGAGCAGGTGGAACCCTAATTCAGCATCTAAAAGAGCACATCCTCCACTGCGATCTTAAGAGGGAGGACAAGATTTACTATTTTACCACATGCGGTTGGATGATGTGGAACTGGCTTGTCAGTGGACTGGCAGTAGGCGCCACGGTGATTCTCTTTGATGGCTCTCCTTTCTACCCCGACCCTGGGGCTATCTTCCAGTTGGCCCAGGACGAAAAAATGAGTATTTTCGGGACAAGTGCACGCTACATTGCTGGAGTGGAGAAGGCAGGAGTGAAGCCGAGGGAAAAATATGACCTTGCAGGTCTCAAGACGATGTGTTCCACAGGATCTCCGCTTTCTGAAGAGAGCTTTCGATTTGTGTATCGCGATGTCAAAGAAGATCTCGACCTGGCATCAATCTCCGGCGGGACCGACATCATTTCGTGTTTTGCCCTGGGATGCCCGATTTTGCCCGTCTATGAGGGGGAGTTACAGTGCCGTGGCCTCGGTATGAAGGTAGAAGCTTTCGACTTTTCTGGAAAGCCTGTGAGGGGAGGACAGGGAGAGTTGGTGTGTAGTGCTACATTCCCTTCACAACCTATCTACTTCTGGAACGATCCGGACAACTCGAAGTACAAGAAGGCTTATTTCGACGTGTATCCCAACGTTTGGCACCACGGTGACTTTATCGAAATTACAGAACACGGCGGAGTAAAGATCTATGGGCGTTCAGACGCGACCTTGAACCCCGCTGGAGTGCGAATAGGTACTGCTGAGATTTATCGGCAGGTGGAAGCTATGGATGAGGTTGTAGACAGCATCGTTGTGGGCCAGTCATGGGAAAACGATGTCCGGGTTATACTTTTTGTAAAAACGGCCCCAGGCGTGGTTCTCGATGAGGCGCTGAAAAACAAAATAAATAAAACAATTCGTGATAGCACAACCCCTCGACATGTGCCGGCCTTCATCCTCCCGGCCCAGGATATTCCTGTGACCTTAAACGGAAAGAAAGTTGAAATTGCGGTAAGGAACGTCATTGAAGGCAGGCCGGTTACCAACCGGGACGCTCTGCTCAACCCGGAGGCTCTGGAATTGTTCGCCAATATTCCAGAACTCAAAGCTTGACGGCATCACCTTAACGGAAAGTTGGATGCCTGGGCAATAATCAGGCCGCGGGAGCTGGGCATACAGTACGCAAACGACAGGAACGGCAGGGATCACCCATCCAGATTTCGTCGAAATAATTCAGGAAAGGGAGCGTTTCCTCTTCCCCTTCAAAAAGGAAGCCCACTTCAAAGTTCCGTTTCATGTGGGATTTAGCTCCTATTCCAGCTCCCGTGAGGTTTGGGCTCCCCACCAGGGCGGCTTCTCCGTCTACTATGAAGATCTTGGCATGCATTCGGATACACTGGAGGAATTCCACGCCTGCGCTCAGTGACCCTTTTGAATCAAGGTGCTCGTATCGGTCGCGAAATGGCCTCGATGGGAGTTCAGCGTGTATAATGCGGAAAAACACGCCGCGATTCACGAGGATGGCCATGAGGTCTGGAAAGGATATGAAACGGTTTCGGTAGCTCAGCCCCGTGGCTTTTATATTTGCCGTGGCTATCCACACAAATCGCTGAGCTGTCACAAGGCGAGTCTGTGTGAATTCCTCGTATATTTGTCTATTCAAGAGGGTTTTCATGCTTGAGGATGATGTGGTTCCGCGCGGGCCCAGGCCCCTCTCTTTTCGAGGTCCTTGTCGAGTTCCAAGCCTGGTCTAGCGGCTGCCAATAAATTTTCTCCCCCATCTTGGAGGATTAATCGCCACAGAGTCACCTGGCCTCTCTCGGCAAGACTTATCATCACTTGCTCCACCAGACGATGCTCCTCTGCAGAGGACTTGCCCTCAGGGTCAAGTAGGATTCCTCGAGTGGTCACCCACCCGGGGCTGTCAATTCTGTCCAAAATAAGTTTCTCAATCGTTTTTTCCAATGGTGTAACTCCTGTTGATCTCATATCATTCGGTCCCAGAGATACGTCAAAGTTCGTTTTTACAGTGTCCATTGTCTCATACTTTCGAGCGCATGATAAGGTTTAATGGAGAAATCTATTGGCGTGAGAACGCGTCTCACCATCAAGGGTTGAGGAATAACTTCTTGACAGAAGAGCATTTGGATATTATTGTCGATGACCGTATCATGACTGACAATATGACACGAGCACGGCCCTTTCGGCAGTTTTGGGAAGAGCCTCACAAGAAATTTTATAGACTCGATCGTGCGGGCACAACGTAGACCGGTGGTAATATGGACAGGGACGAGTCGTAACCAGATTTCCCGTTCTGTGCCCGGTTTTAGCTTAACCAGTTACCAAAGAGGAATCATGGCCGGATCAACTTTCCCTAAAGGCGGGGTACATCCCGAGGAACACAAAGAACTCACCGAACATCTGGCTATTGAGGAAATGCCGGCTCCAGGTCAGGTAGTTCTGCCGTTATCCATGCATTTTGGCGCTGCTGCTAAGCCTGTTGTAAAGAAGAAACAGCAAGTACAGGAAGGAGAGGTGCTGGCCATTGTAGAGAAAGCTCTTGGCGCCAGTATTCACAGCAGTGTCACTGGTGTGGTCAAATCCATTGAGCCGAGGCCTCACCCTACTATGGTGAGGTGTGACGCGGTGGTTATTGAAAGAGATCCGTCGGCTCCTGCCAGGCGATATGAAACGGAGGATTGGCGGAAACTTTCTCGGGAACAGCTCTTGGCCAGAGTCAAGGAAGCAGGACTAGTGGGCCTTGGAGGAGCGGGATTCCCTACCCATGTAAAGTTATCACCGCCACCGACCGCCAAAGTCGATACGCTCATTCTTAACGGCGCCGAATGCGAACCCTACCTCACGACCGACCACAGGATAATGCTCGAATATCCTGGAAAGATTGTTCAGGGCGCCAAGATTATTCTCAAGATACTGGGCATAAAACAGTGCATCCTCGGGATCGAACTCAACAAACCCGATGCAATAAACGCTATGAACAAAGCTGTTCAGGAGTCTTTCGGGGACGAAGACTTGAACGTCAGGGTTCAGGGCATGGAAGTAAAATATCCCCAGGGTTCTGAAAAGCAGCTTATTTATTCACTCACGAACAGGGCTGTCCCAGGAGGCGGTCTACCCTTTGATGTGGGAGTTATCGTTCAGAACATTTCGACGACACTGGCCGTCTTTGAAGCTGCCATTATGAGCAAGCCACTGTACGAAAAGGTCGTTACTTTCTCAGGACGTGCCATTAATCGGCCCGCCAACCTCAAGGTAAAAGTTGGAACCCTGCTATCAGACGTGGTGAATTACTTGGGCGGCACCAGAGACCTACTGAAGATAGTTTCAGGTGGCCCCATGATGGGCTTCGCAATTTCCGATCTTGAAGTTCCCATTGTTAAAGCCACATCAGGTGTGCTTTTTTTAAACAGCAAAGAGACGGATGTGGGTGAATACGGCCCCTGTATTCACTGCGGCTGGTGTATGGAAGCCTGTCCTATGGGACTTTCACCTAAGGAAGTTGGAATTTATGTCGAGGCAGGCAAGGGGCACCTGACCGAAAAATACGGTGTTTTTGAATGTTTCGAGTGTGGTTGCTGCGGTTATGTTTGTCCGGCCAGACGTCCCCTGGTTCAATTCGCCAGACTGGCCAAAATTCAGATAAAGAAACACGGGTAGGAAGATTCCCGATAGCATAAGGATGAAGGGCAAAGGCTGAGAGATGAACCGTAAAGGCCTTCGGGTGGAGGTCTTTTCTTCCTCTTTCACATTTTATCCTTCCTCTCGCAGATATGGAGGATGGGACAATCGAAACGCTAGACCAAAAAAATAAGAGTACGGGATCTAAATGGGCCGTTTCGGTATCTCCGCATATCAGAATGGGGAAAACCACGGCTGGAATCATGTGGACCGTGTCGGCGTCGCTTGTTCCTGTGATGCTACTGTCCATTTATAACTTTGGATTCAGGGGGTTCATTATCACGCTGATAAGTGTGATCTCCTGCGTTGTAGTTGAAGGGCTTTCCCAGAAAGCCCTGGGGCGACCAGTGTCCGTGCGAGATGGTAGTGCAGTTCTGACGGGGATCCTTTTGGCCTTCGTTATACCGCCGGGTGTACCATATTGGTTGCCGATAATCGGAGCCGTTGCAGCGATCTTCATTAACAAAGAACTCATGGGAGGCCTTGGTTTTAATGTATGGAATCCGGCGCTCGTGGGAAGAGCCTTCCTAATGGCCGCCTTCCCAGTTGCGATGACCGCAGCCTGGATACCTCCGCTGGACTGGGCCAAATCACCCATAGGCATTTATCTTGGAGGTGGCGCAGTGGACGCGGTGTCCACAGCCACGCCGCTCTATGTTTTGAAGCACTACGGAATGGAGGCACTGACTCAACAATTCGGTGGGCTCACAACCATTTATCAGAATTTCTTCCTAGGGTTCAAGCCTGGATGCATCGGGGAAACCTCCGCAGCTCTAATCCTTTTAGGCGGACTGTTCCTGATGGCAAGGGGCATCATTACCTGGCACATTCCGGTTTCGACTATCGTCACAGTGGCAGTCCTGTCGTGGGTTTTCGGCGGAGAAAAGTGGTTTGGGGGCGACCCCCTGGTGCAGGTTCTGTCTGGAGGTCTCATGCTGGGAGCTTTTTACATGTGTACTGATTATGTGACGTCTCCTACCTTGAGGTCAGGCCAGATAGTGTTCGGGATAGGTGTCGGGACCTTGACCGTGCTCATCCGTCTGAAAGGTGGCTACCCAGAAGGGGTTTGCTATGCCATACTGCTGATGAATTGCCTCACCCCGGCTCTAGATGAATGGTTTAAACCGAAGAGATTCGCACCCCCAAAACAGGCGCCGGTAGCAGCTGTTAAATAGGGCTTCCCTGTTTTCTGAGAGGCTTAAATGAAAGAGATTATCAGGATCACCGTCAGTTTGACGGTCGTGTGCGTAGTTGCCGCATTGATACTTGGGGCGGTTTACGCAAAGACTGACCACATCCGCAAGGAAAATGAGGAAAAACTTCAGCACGAAACAATTGAGGGCCTTCTTGGTTTTGGTTCCGGGAAAAAAGCCCCTGAGGACCTCAAGGTCTATCCCGCGTACAGATACGTTATAAGTGATGCCAAGGGTGAGACCGTTTTGGGCTACCTTATGCCTCTGAAGGATAAGGGACATGTACTAGCAGAAGTTGAACTTTCCGGAAAGCCGGGCAAGGTGATTCATGTCGAAGCCGATCCGTCCGTATTAGCCGAGAGAGCAAGCCGAGACGCTGCGGTTAATAGAGTCCTACCGAAGGGGTCTAAAGCTGTCTATGCCCAGACACTGTTTATTGCCAACTTGGGCGACAAACGTCTTGGGTATATTATTCCAGGAGTTACTCAGGGTTTTAAGACCTTTATCAAGCTAATGGTCTCCCTCAATCCGGAATTCACTGTGACCGGAATCGCTATTACCGAGTCTGAAGAAGATCCTGGGCTTGGTGCAGAAATTGAGCAGGGCTACTTCAGAAACCAGTTTGTAGGGAAGACTTTGGAAATACTGAAGAACCTGAAGGTCGTCAAGGAACCCCTGCCTCAGGACTATTTCGTCGCACTCGATTCACCCAAAGCGACGAAAAAGGGACTCTCTCAGGACCAGATACGCACCATTAAGGAGAAACACTTGAAGGACGACATATATGCCCTGACTGGAGCCACCATATCGAGCAAGGCGGTCACCAACGGTGTCAAAGACACGGTCAGAAAGTTCGTCTACCGTGTGGAAATCTTAAGTGATGCCATCAAGAAAGATAATATTCAGGTTGCCTTTTGATGGAGGATTAAATTGAACAGGAACTTGACTCTTCTCTGGAACGGGTTGATTCCCGAAAACCCGATTTTCCGCTTGGCATTGAGCCTATGTCCTGCCGTGGCTGTCACCACTTCCATTAAGAACGGGCTTCTTCTGGGGTTGGCGGTTGTTTTCGTTCAGGTCTTTTCGAGCTGCACGGTGGCTATATTCAAATCGTTTATACATCCCCGTATCCGAATCCCGGCTTACGTGATCATCATAGCACTTTGGGTTACAGTGATCGACATGATACTCCCTGTAATCTCGCCCGAAGTGTATAAGCAGGTTGCGCTTTTCGTGAAGCTGATAGTAGTGTTCGCAATCATAATATCCCGGCTGGAACTTTTTGCCTCAAAACAGCCGCTGACTCCATCCTTTTTTGACGGACTGGGCATGGGCTTAGGGTTTACTTTCGGACTTTGCCTCACCGGAGCCATCCGGGAATTTTTCGGTGCAGGTCAACTTTTCGGCTACGATGTGCTCGGGTTCAAACCTTTGCTCATCATGATTCTGCCTGCTGGAGGATTTTTCGTGATTGGCTTCATTATGGCTACCTTCAACTGGCTCGAATATAAAATCACGGGCAAGATTCCTACATCAGGAGGGGCTCACTGATATGAAAATCAGCAGATTCCTTGTCAATGCGGGCATGATTTTTATGCTTTTGTTGATGGTTGTGGGCTCAGTTTTCGGGGAATCCGTCGGGACAGGCTCCTTCAATAAGGACAAGGGAATTGAGATTTCCTTCGGTGTGCCTGTGGACAAGAACTGGGCTGATAACACAGCTAACTACTCGGTGTACGAAAAACCGGACCCTGACATAAGGATTCCTGTAGACTCCGTCCTTCTCGACCCGCGGCGGATCAACGCAACATTACAGTTCAAAGATGCGCTTAACACTTCAGCCGAATACGTTGTCGAGGCCAAGGATGTCTCGTCAGAGGGGAAGATCCTGGGTAGCCGTCAATTTGAGGTCAAAAAGGGCCAAGCTCAAGTACTTTTATCTATTCTTCTCGGAGCGATGCTGATTAACAACTTTGTTTTCACGAAGTATTTAGGGCTGTGTATCTTTTTCGGAGTTTCCCAGAAAAAAGAAACTGCCATCGGAATGGGGATAACCTTCACAATGGTCATGGTGCTCAGCGCTATAATGTGCTGGGCCCTTTTCACCTATGTCCTTCAGGCCCTGCATCTGGACTTCTTGAAGATCATAGTTTTCATCGGGACGGTTGCCATATTCGTTCAGGCCGTAGATACCATCTTAAGGAAAGTAAACCCCTATTTGTTTAGGAAACTAGGGGTTTACCTTGTCCTGATAGTTACAAATTGTATCATACTCGCGGTTCCGCTGATCAATGCGGATAGCGGCAACGGCCCCTTCGCCAGCTTGACCCTCGGCTTAGGAGCAGGAATCGGCTTCGCAATAGCGCTTTTTCTCATGTCTTGCGTACGCGAGAAGCTTGAAGTCAGTCGCGTACCCCCCACTTTTCAGGGGCTCCCGATAGCCTTCATTGTCACTGGTTTGTTTGCTCTGGCATTTCTGGGTTTCTCAGGACTTTCCATTTTTTAGGAGCCTGAGTTTCTGTCATGAGAATCATGCAGCAACTTTAGTTTGCGTGGCTGTCTGAGGTGCTTTATCATGGTAAATGTATGGACAACAGCATTTATGGGTATACTGTTCTTTGCCGTTTTCGGGATTCTCTGTGGACTGGCGCTGGCCTTAGCCGCCAAGAGGTTTGCAGTCAAGGTAGATCCTAAGATTGAGGCAGTTAGAGCTTGCCTTCCCGGTGCTAATTGTGGTGCATGTGGATTCGCCGGGTGCGAATCGTATGCAGAGGCTGTAGTGACCCTTCCTGATTGTCCTCCTAACAAGTGCGCTCCGGGAAAACAGGACATCGCTGACAAAGTAGCGGCAATTACGGGTAAAGCTGCAGGGGCTGCCAGCCTAGTGATCTCGGCGCTTCGCTGTTCCAGGAACGAGGGAGAAGTCGACAGAAAACACTCGTATGTTGGATTCGACACTTGCCAGGCAGCCTCCATAGCTTTTGGTGGACCTTACCAGTGCAATTTCGCCTGTGTGGGTTACGGTGACTGTAAAGCCGCTTGTCTCTTTCACGCGATTCACATGAAGGACAACATGCCCGTGATCGATCCCGAAGCCTGTACAGGTTGCGGCGTGTGTGTCCGTAATTGCCCCAAGCAGGTGCTCCAACTTATACCCAAAGACTCACTTTGTTATGTTCCATGTAGTAGTCGTGACTCCGGTAAGGCTGTGACAAATGTCTGCAAAGCGGGATGTATCCATTGTATGGCATGCACAAGAAAAGCCAAGGACGCGGTAAGTATGGTGAACGACCGCATAGAAATCGATTACGAAAAATGTGACGAACCAGCGGCCGAAGCTGGCGTGTGGGCCTGCAACCGTCAGTTCATATTCCGTTATACAGACCCCGAACGACAGGCTAGGGCAGTGGAAAGCATCAAGGCAGAGCAGGCTGCCAAGAAAGCTCTGGCCGCGTCCAAGAAAGCCCAAGAGGAAGGACTCCCGGAGTCAACTGAAGGGTAAAGGTGAAGGGTAAAGGTTACTGAAAAATCAGGGGCCAACGGCTGCTTGAGTTAGCATAGCTTCTCCATGACAGAGTACGAAGAACACGCGGAGGACGGGTTGCCAAAAGGGTACATCTGCCGTGCCTGAGGATGTGATACGGGTCCAAACCTAGTTCGTTCACTAAAAATTTACGTAATGGTTTGTGCACGTAATCTCAATTCCATAGATGATAGTATATACTAGGCAAATTTCTACATCCGATGCTGTCATGCGGTGAATGAAATTACCCTGCCATCATACAATTTACCGGGTTTATCAGTCTCCACGCGACCGCGACCTTCCACCAGGCCTTAGAGGTTCCAATGACAAGCAACAAAATATTCAAAGAAATGATAATCATAGGAATTGTGTCTGACACCCGCAACATGCAGCCCGTTGTAGTACTTAAGGAAAAAGGCGGAGAAAGGGAGCTTTACATTTGGATCGGGCCGGTGGAGGCCATGGCTCTCCAGCGAGCTATTAACAAAGAAGTTTTTCAGCGTCCATTAACCCATGAGTTATTGAGAAACATAATGGATAAGACTGGGGTGAGTATCGAACATATAGAGATTGATGATCTCAAAGATCATACTTATTATGCTACTATTTATCTCAAAGACCCTCTCTCCAAACTCGTTACTGTCGATGCCAGGCCGTCTGATTCCCTCGTCCTGGCCGCATGGACCGGAGTTTCCATTTTTGTTAGTGAAAAAGTCATTGTGGGAATGACACAAGTTGATCAGCAGGAGGTATCCAGGCAGAAAATAATTTTCACACAGGAAGACGTGGAGGGGACGGACGAGGAGTTAACTAAAATTCTTGAGAGAATTAATCCAGATGATCTAGGAAATGCATAGAAGGGTGAATTAGTTTTTGTGCCCGGTTTATCATATTGGGTTAGGCCGGTCATACGGGGTGAAGGAATTATTTGATAAGATCCGTTCTTGAGAGTAATCACCGGGACTAAGAGAAACAGACGACAGGTGAAGTTTATGCTCAAGGAACCTTGGTCCTCTCCGAGGAAAGGACCTTTTAGGTTACTGAAATATTTTATAATGTCAGGCTTTTTGGTCATTGCTGTCGTTATGGTAATGCTGGGGATCTTTCTCTACACCAGAAGCGTGAACACTCTCCTGAAAAGTTCCGAGAATTATGCGAGGCTTCTGGCGGAGAATCTAAACTACAACATATTCATCGGATTCTATTCTCCCCTAAGAGCGAGGGGAGTCCCGATGGATCTTCGAAAATGGGATCAGTTCGGGGCGCTGGATTCCTTAATAAAAGACTTCACTTACGGCCTGAAGATACAGCGCATCAAGATCATAGACCGGCAGAGGAAGATTGTATACAGCACCGAGTACGATTTGATCGGTAAGTACGAGCCTAAGAATTCTCCTGTCGATGAAGCCCTTGGGGGCAAGGATATGACCCTCATTCGCCAGGAGAAAGCATCGGCTTCACAATGGTACGGAAACTGGTTGGCCGACACATTTTATCCACTCCGGGAAGGAACGGGAAATTACTGGATGCTCGGGGTAATTTACGGGGTGATTCAGATCAGCCAGGATGTTACTGATCAGTACGTCGCAGTCCAGCGATCCATTGTCGTCATAATCTTGGTTGCAGCGGGGTTAATGGCTTTTCTGTTTATTATGCTCACTCTCATTGTCCGCCGCGGGGAGCGCATCCTTCTGGAAAGGTCAAAGGAACAGAAAAGGCTTGAGGAGCAGCTCCAGCAATCGGAAAAACTTGCGTCAATCGGGCAGATGGTAGCTGTCTTGGCCCATGAGATACGTAATCCGCTTGGTATCATAAGGTCCTCTGCGGAAGTTCTGGTCAGGAAAGCCAACCCAGGCCCTTCAAGAATACAGAAACTTTGTGGAATAATTGTGGAAGAAGCTACGCGGCTAAGCGGCATATTATCTGATTTTTTAGACTTCGCTCGGCCCCGGTCTCCCAATCCTCAACCCGTAGACATGAAAGAGGTGGTCCACAGAGTGAAGAATAACCTGGGCCACGAGCTACAGGCCAGGAACATTAAGTGGAATGATGATCAGTTGAATGGAACCGATTCAGTTATCCAAGGCGATCCAGATCTTCTCTACCAAGCTTTCTTGAATGTCACGATGAATTCCTTCGAAGCCATGGAAAACGGAGGAGCCTTGACAATAAGTTTTTCATCAGAGGGGGAGAGGATCCGAATTGATTTCGCCGATAACGGGCACGGGATTAAAGAAGAAGACGTAACAAGGATTTTTACTCCCTTCTTTACAACCCACGAAATGGGAACAGGACTTGGCCTCTCGGTCGTCTACAACATCGTTACGGCTCATGGTGGGCAGGTTGAAGTGAGAAGTGAGCAGGAAAAAGGAACTCTCTTCACGATCATTCTTCCGCGGGACGGTCAGACCTTCGTATCAGACGGCATATTTCAGCGAGTGAAGTCATGACTACGGTCTTGGTAGTTGATGACGAAAAAAACTACCTGGTGGTGTTGGAGGACTTGCTCGCGGATGAGGGTTACGAAGTTCTTACCGCGTCATCAGGTTTAGAAGCCCTGGAACTCATACAAAGGACTCCGGTACACACGGTCCTGTCAGACATTAAGATGCCGGGGATGGGAGGTATAGAGCTTCTTGAAAAAATAAACGTTTTCGATCCGGACCTCCCGGTGATTCTCATGACAGCTTACGCAGAGGTTGACCAGGCTGTGGATGCCATGAAAAAGGGCGCTCTGGACCACATACAAAAGCCCTTTGACAATAGAGACGTGAAGCGGGCAGTGGCAAGGGGTGTGGAAAAGAGATCACTACTGCAAAATATCAGGCATCTGGAAAGCGAACTGGGGAGTTTGTGGGGCAACATTATCGGCAAATCCAAGGCCATGGAGAAACTGTTCACTATCATGAAAAAGGTGGCTGATACCCCTACCACCGTCCTTATTTCAGGGGAATCCGGAACCGGCAAAGAACTTATTGCAAGAGGGCTACACCGGGCATCTTCAAGGAACAATGCTCCGTTCGTTTCAATCAACTGTGCGGCGGTGCCGGAAAATCTCTTGGAGTCCGAACTATTTGGTTATGAGAAAGGAGCATTCACAGGTGCAGTCAGCTTAAAGCAGGGCAAGTTCGAGTTCGCCCACGGCGGAACCCTTTTTCTCGACGAAGTGGGAGAGATGTCCCTAAACCTTCAGGTAAGGCTTTTGAGGGTGCTCCAGGAGCACGAGTTCCAAAGGGTGGGCGGCAATAAGGATATCCAGGTGGATGTCAGAATAATCGCTGCAACCAACAAAGATCTGAAGGAGGAAGTTGATGGCGGCCGGTTCAGAGGTGACCTTTTTTTTAGACTCAATGTCGTGAACATTCGGGTTCCACCTCTGCGAGAGAGACGTGCCGACATCCCGAATTTAGTGGCTCATTTCATAAGCAAGTTTGGGGAAAGGCTTGGCCGATCCATCCGAGACGTAGATCCGGAATTCATGAACGCCCTTTTCAGATATTCCTGGCCCGGCAATGTGCGAGAACTCGAGAACGCAATCGAACGTGCCGTCGTACTGTGCAAGGGGAGAATCATGACCCTTGAGGACATCCCCCAGGAGATCAGGGAATCTCCCGAAATCGAGGAAGGCATTGATGCATTGATCTCATGGGAACAAGGTTTGGCTGAGACTTTAGACGCCATTGAGGAAAGAATGATCCGCCAGGCCTTGAAAAAGGCCGACTATATACAGGCCCAAGCGGCCAAGATTCTTGGAATATCAAGAAGCAACCTTCAGTACAAAATGAAAAAATTCGGATTACTCTTATAGTATCTGTGCTGTCTATCCTGGGTTGATGAACCTTTTGGAGGCTGTTTCGACTGAAAGATGAGGAACTGATTTGGGAGGGGGGATACTTATCAAGTGAACGCTCGCGATACTATTTACAGAAATGCTCCAAAAATGGAAATCAAACAGGGCCAATGTGTTGACAGTCCAGGTGAATTAAATTATAGATAAACACGATTTCAAGCTGATGAGGAATTTTCCGCAGTAATGCGGCAATAGAGGGCTTCAATCATGTGTAATTCTGTAAGATGTTCTTGTTGGTTTATTACCCTCTACCTTTTGGCCACGCCCGTGTACGCTCAGTATTATCCAGAAAATTACCATTACAATCAGTATTACGACGGTGCCGGACAGCCAGGTCCAAGCCGGCAGGCCAATTATCACGGAAACCAGTCAGGTCCTCAAAATTATGCTGAACGATCTCCCACAGCAAATCTGCAGTACGACGAACGAGACGCGGAAATGATACTGAGGGACCAACTTTCACGTGCGGGAGAAAACATGCGGTCCGGGCAGACAGGCGCTGAATCCCGGGAACAGATGTACGACAATTTTTACGGCCACCGAATTCATGATGAAGGGCAGGTCAGTCAAGTGATGACCGATGCCAGGAATATTTCCAGTATTATCAAGAATAGAAATGGGAAACCGTTTGTCGTCATTGACAAGCGAAATTTTCAGTTCTACTTGTACGATAGTGATGGCAGACTCTTGAGGATAGGACCGGTAGCCATTGGAAAAGGTAGGACTGACGTTGGTGCATTTGAAACACCTGTGGGAATCTTTCCCATAAAAACTAAGATACCTGTAGACGACTGGATTCGTCCTGATTGGTATTTTATTGAAGAGGGCGAGCCCGTTCCAAAGAGGTGGGAAGATCGCAGGGTTCAGGGTTTTTTCCGTTACAAGCTGGTTTTTGACGGCACGCGCTATATCCATTATGCTGAGGCAACAGGAGGAAGATTGACCCACGGATGTCTAGGCCTGGACTGGCACGATGCAGAAGCCGTTTTTCACACACTCCAAGTCGGTTCTCATTGCATAATTGTTGACCAAGGTTTTCTAGCCCGACTTGCCAGGGGAGAGTTTCCAGTTCAGAAACCGGTTGCTAAACCGGCTAAACCTGACGAGAATATATCCACGGCATCTGCTGGTACGGAGGCGATCCGTACAAGAGCCAACGTTGCGGGCAGCGTTGGGGGAAGCGAAGAGAAAGTTCTCCGTAATCTCTGGTAGTAATTTCCCGACATAGCCGTTTGAATTGCTTTGTTAGAGTAAAAGGCAGAGTCGGTTTTGAGGATATGGTACATGATTCGTATTATGAAACCCCTTCGCGTAGCGGGGGCTTGTGCAGTTCTTTTATTTTGCGCTTCATGTTTCACCATGTCACTGCCGAAGAGCGCAACACTTGAATCTGGTTCCCCTGCCTCGAAGTCCTCAGTTTCATCAGGGGCCGTGCTGGACAAAGGTCTGGTCGACAAGTGGGAATTACTTTACCAGGTGAATGATAAAGGGGGCCAGGAACGTCCAAGAGAATCGACTCGGACACTTATTGAATTCACAGACAATGGCAGGGTGGTCTTCAACAGAATGGACAAAGAAACTACTGATTCCAGTAAAAGCAGATCTGGACAGTTCTCTCTTGTGAAGGATGAAATCAGTATTACTGATGATGCCGGAAACACTGTTCAGTGGCCCTACCAGATAACAGGAGACACCCTGGTACTCGTAATGCCTGAGGTGAAAAAAAAGTTTTACTGGCAACGGGTTAAGTAATCACTACAAAGAGCTTGCCGCACAAAGATCAATAAGCAAATATTGTTGATGGGCCCTTGTGGTATACGTCCAAGACTTGCCCTGCCCGGCATCTCTGGGCGGACAGCATAAGCTGGCCGGCGAGAACTTTTTGGATGGTCAAATGGACATGGCGAGAATAGTCCTTCCAGTTTTAGCCCTGACGGTTTTATTATTGACATTAGCCGGAGTCTCTTACGCTTCGGCTTCCGATCATTCCGAATTGCTCCGTTACGAAGTGACCTGGAACGGTAACAAAGCAGGTCACGGCGACATAACCACCAAGAAAGATACCAAGCGAGTTAACGTCATCGTGCAGGCAGTGTCCGACGGTTTTCTGAAGACGCTTGTCGAAATATGGAGTAGTGTCCAGGCAACATTTGCGGCAAACACCTTCAGGCCTGAGTTCTACAGGTTTCATCTGAAATCGAATGTCTTGCGGCAGGAGTCAGTTGATCTGATTTTCGATCACAACACAAAGATGGTCCAAGTAAACAAGCAATCGGGTGAAGAGAGGGAGAGCCGCTCCGAGAAGTTTACAGGCCTTTACGATCCGGTCACGGCGATATTTTTGCTGAGAAGTCAGAAGGATTTTAACAAGCCGTTATACGTGGACATCTTCGATGGCAAGGATCGGTCAAGGCTTTTCGTCCAGCCGGTGGGTGTCGACCATGTTAAGATCAAAGCCGGCCTCCATCAGGCTCTGTGCCTAGACCTCAGTTTAGTGAAACTTGGAGGAGATAAGAAGGAAATTGCTAAGGGACGGCTTTGGATATCGGATGACCACCGCAGGATCCCCCTCTTGCTTACCTCTTCACCTATCGTAGGGACGATCCGATTTGAATTAATCCACGCACAACTATGAAATATTAGGTTCAGTCAGTCGGGTGGAAATGGAAATATGGTATGCCCCCCCAGTGAGGGGAATTCTGCGCACAATTTATGAGATGGATAAACAAGCCCATCTGGTAGGGGGAGTGGTCCGCGACCATTTATTGGGTAGACCTCAGTATGTAGATTTGGACCTGGCAGTTAAGGTGACGGATATGAGATCTCTCGGCATCTTACCAAGATCATGGGCAAAGGTGCCACCTTCGTCCCTTTGGATAAACAATCCGGCACAGGCCGGGTTGTGATGTCAAAACAAAGCTCCTTCACAATTGACATCTCTTCGTTCAAAGGGGAAAACATTTTCGAAGACCTTGGCAAACGTGATTTTACCATAAACGCAATAGCAGTGAATCTCGCTGATTTCCTCGATACCGGGTTCGACCGTGTGCTTGATCCATGCGGAGGAATGAGAGATTTGGAGGCTAGGAAGATTAGAGTATGTTCCGAAAACTCATTCAGAGATGACCCGGTTCGGATTCTCAGAGCATTCCGGTTCAGTGCTTGCCTCGGTTTTGAAATAGTCCGAGAAACATTGGAACTTATTCCCTTAAGCGTAGCGGAACTTGACAGGATGGCTTCCGAGCGTATCAGGGATGAAATATTTGCCGTAATTTCCGAACCCTGTTCATTCGAAGCCTTCAAGGATATGGATACCTGGGGAGTCCTTGACCTCCTTTTTCCAGGTTTGGATCTGGCGAAAGGTTGTGTTCAGAATGACTATCATCACCTGGACGTTTGGGGCCATTCCCTTGAGACTCTTCACCGGCTTGAAGTTCTTCTGGATTCTCTTCGGACTACGGTAGGCGATTTAAGCGACCAGATTAGTATCTACGTTGAAGAAGAACCCGTCAGGGGTAGACCACGTCTTGCGTTACTGAAGCTGGCAGCTCTTTTCCACGATATGGGTAAAGTTCAAACCAGGACCATAGACGCGGACGACAGAGTACGTTTCTTTGGACATGAGAAAATCTCCAGGCAATTATTCTATGAGATAGGAAAGCGCCTGAGACTTGCCAAGAGGGAGATAGAGACGATAGAAAAGTGGATAGGGGGTCATATGAGGCCTTCAATCCTGGCTGGCGAAACCGTTTCGAAGCGCGCCCTGCACCGTCTCTTTAGAGAATTCGGGAGAGAAGTCATCGGATTGTTGTTGCTTTTCCTCGCCGACATAGGCGCTTCAAGAGGGCCAGGCAGAGCAGGTTTTCATGCGGAAAACGCATGTGCCGCCGTACGGATGGCCTTGGACGAATATTTCCGATCACAGCAAACACGAAAACCAATGTTTCTAAACGGTAACGACCTCATGAACCAGTTCGGAATAGAACAAGGCCCCTTGCTGGGGAAAATAATCAGACTACTGGGGGAACTCCAAGATTCGGGAGAAATCTCGACCCGCGAACAGGCCGTTTCGGCGGTAATGAAACTTTACTCAGCAGAAGCCGACCTGAGCTAAATCCAGTGGTGGATGACACGAGATATAATAGGCGGGAACGGATTATCGAGACTAATCCTTTCCGAAATTACTCCCAAGATTTTCCTTCAACAGGTCACCTAGGTTAGATGCCACAACCTCCTGGCTATGCATGTAGCCCTTAACCTGATCGTAGTTCGCAGCACGCTCAAGGCCTTTAATGGACAAGGCTATCTTCTTATCCTTCTTATTCACCTTGAGGACAACGGCTGTCAGCTCGTCTCCCTCGTGTGTAAAATCTGATGGAGAGTTGACTCTATCCTTGGAGAGTTCGGAAACGTGAATCATGCCTTCTATGCCTTCTTCTATTTCAAGGAAGACTCCAAAGTCGGTGACCGAGGTCACTTTTCCCGTCACCTTGGTTCCTGGGGGATAGCGATCGGGAATGGTTTCCCATGGGTCTTCGTGAATTTGCTTTATTCCTAAGGAAAACCGCTCATTCTCCTTATCGATGTTGAGTACCACCGCCTGAACTGTCTGCCCTTTCTTGTACAGTTCGCCGGGATGTTTGATCCTCTGAGTCCAGGAAATGTCAGAAATGTGAACTAGGCCGTCTATACCTTCGTCTATGCCCACAAAGATCCCAAAATCAGTGACATTTCTAATCTTGCCTTCGATCTTGGTACCTTCCGGATACCTCTCAGCGATCACATCCCATGGGTTTGCTTTGAGTTGCTTCATTCCGAGAGATATTCTCTTTTGAGTTTTGTCCACAAGGATGACGATGACGTCCACTTCTTCGCCTACCTGGACGACCTTGGATGGGTGGCGTGCTTTCTTAGTCCACGTCATTTCCGAAATGTGCACGAGGCCTTCCACGCCTTTCTCCAGTTCCACAAAAACACCGTAATCCGTAACGCTTACAACTGTTCCAATCCACTTGGAGCCGATAGAATAACGCTCCTCTACATTTTCCCAGGGATCGGGCTGCGTCTGTTTCAGTCCGAGGGAGACCCTCTCCTTGTCCTGATCAAATTTAAGAATCCTGACAGGTATCTGGTCCCCAACTTTAAGAATATCAGAGGGATGATTGATGCGGCCCCAGGACATGTCAGTTATGTGAAGGAGACCATCGATTCCGTCTAAGTCAATGAAAGCACCGTAATCAGTGATGTTTTTTACTGTGCCCGTAAGAATCTTTGAACCGTCCATTGCCTCAAGAATTATGTACTTCCTACGGTCTCTGGCTTTCTCTAGGATGGGCCTTCTCGAAAGGACAATGTTTCCACGTTTCCGGTTATATTTTAGGACGTTAAAATCCAAGTTCACTCCGATAAATTTCTCAAAATTGCGGACAGGCCTTAGACCAACCTGAGAGCCGGGCAAGAAGGCAGATACGCCTATGTCGACTTGCAGACCACCTTTCACCCTAGAAATCACTTTGCCCGTGATGGTTTTATCGGTTTCGCATATTTCTGCGATCTCTTCCCAAATTCGGATCTTATCAGCCTTCGACTTGGAGATTCTGACCTGGCCGGAGGATTCTTCTGTATCTTCGAGAAAAACCTCTACGTTGTCTCCCACAGCGACGGTGAGTTCCCCACCCTCGTCAAGAAATTGTTCAATGGGGATCTGACCTTCGGACTTAGAACCCACATCGATCATTACGTATTCAGGAGTAAGCTGAACCACTACGCCCTTGACCACTTCCCCCTCTTGGACCTTGTGGAAGCTGCTTTCAACTAGCTCGGCAAAATCTTCTTCTTTTGAGATATCCTGTGATCTATCGTCTTCAGGATGTTTGTTATCGGTTTGGGTTTCCAAGTTTTCCATCCAGTTGCCACCCCCAGACTCTTTTGTCACGTGTTTCGGTTTCAATTGAATCAGTTTAATCTAGTATCTATATCTATTCTTAAGCTTTAAGACAAGAAAAACTTTGGCCTCGACCGAGAATTTTGAGCCATATTCCAAAAGGGGGTTGGGGTCAAGGGCTGCTGAACTTGACTTGCAACTTCTCCTCGATGTTGTTCATCATGCATCGCAGGACCTGTTCCGGCCCTAGGTGAGTAGTATCGATGCAGACAGCATCGGACGCTTTCAACAGCGGTGCCTCGCTTCGACATTCATCCCGGTTATCGCGAGACAGCATTTCCTCCTTAACTATTGCTAACTCGGGATGTTCCCCCCTGTCCAATAGCTCAAAATAACGCCTTCTAGAGCGTTCTTCAAGGTTAGCCGTAAGGAAAAATTTTACCTGGGCGTGAGGAAACACTACCGTCCCCATATCTCTGCCTTCTGCCACCAAGTTCCATTTAGATGAGGCTGATCGCTGCAGTTCGAGTAGCACTCGCCTGACTTCGGTTCTACAGGAAAATACTGACGCTGCCTCCCCTATGCGCTCTTCTCTAATGACCCCGGTCACATCCTCAGGCCCCAAATAGATCCTCATGGAACCGACTTCCAACTCCATATGCAGATCCAGAGACTTCAGGGTGCTGTCCGGCACAGGTGTCAAGCCGGGGAGTATGGCATTTCGCATGAGGTGCAAGGCTACTACGCGGTAGAGGGCACCGCTATCCAGGAGTAAAAAACCAAGACGCGCCGCGAGCGATCCGGCAGTTGTTGTCTTACCAACTCCGGCCGGGCCATCGACAGTGACAACAATTCTGTGAGGGACTTCTGCCTCGAGAGTTGTCAGCTCCGGCCGACTGATTTCATTATTGTAACTCACGGTAGTCGAGTCCCATCATTCGAAGATAACATGAGAGGGATAGTACAATAAACAAGCCAACCCCACTGTTATGAGACCGCTCTTGTTACGCACACTCGTCGTTATAAGGATTGCCCCGCGAGCCTCTACATCGAGGCCACTGTTTTTTTTTGCAGTCCAAGGATTGGGACAAGTGCTTCACTTGTGACAGATGCAATAATCAGGTCCCTACCCCTTGACAACCTTTCGAAGGGCCGCCACAAATTTGCGGTTCTCTTGGTCTGTGCCAACGGTCACCCTTATGCAGTTGTCCAGACCGAAGGAACCCAGATGTCGTACGATAATGCCTTCCTTTAGAAGGCCTTCGTACACAGGCCTTGCATCGTTCTCCAGGCAAAAAGCGATAAAGTTGGCCTGTGACGGAATCACGTGGAGACCGAGTTCAACAAGCTCTTCTTGCAAGTATAGCATACCTTGTCGGGTCACCTGTAAGGAGCGTTCAATGTGACCCATATCTCCAAGGGCCGCAACGGCTGCCTTCTGCGCAAGCGAATTAATATTGAACGGGGGCCTTACCCGATTGATCAGTTCTATAAGCCACGGCTCAGCCAGTCCATAACCGACCCTCAGGCCTGCTAGTCCGTAAATCTTTGAGAAAGTCCGCAACACCAGAACAGGCAAACGTCTACCAACATAGTCAATTCCCATTGGGCAATCTGTATCCTGAACATATTCTCGATAAGCTTCGTCTAAGACCAGGAGAAAATGCCCGTCAGGCAGGTCATTCAAGAAAGTTTCAAATTCCAACCGGGATAAGATGGTTCCAGTAGGACTGTTAGGCACGGCGAGAAAGATCAGCCGAGTCCGGTCGGAAACGGCAGAAGCCATGGCTTTGAGATCGAATTTGTAATTCTTGAGGGGAACTCGGACGGCCTTGCCTCCAAAAGCTTCCACAACTATGCGATACATGGAGAAGGTGTTGCTTCCCATTATCGCTTCGTCTCCTGGGCGAATGAATACATGAGCAGACATTTGCATGATCTCGTCCGAGCCGTTGCCAAGAATGATAGAGTCCGGTGAAAGGCCATACACCAAGGCAAGGGCTTCTCTAAGCTCCGGTGCAGAAGATTCCGGATAGACGTTAGCTTCGGGAAGATGCTGCTCCAAGGCTCTCAGGGCGGCTTGTGACGGTCCAATCGGGTTCTCATTCGATGCCATCTTCACAGCTCCCCGAATACCCAACTGTCGTTCGAGTTCTGCAATAGGCTTTCCCGGTACATATGTGGGAATGGAGAGAATATGATGGGGAATAACACTCTCCAGCCAAGAAGGTGTTGTGTGATTCACAGATTTTCCTCGCTCAATTAATTGCTGTTATAAGGCGTGTACTCTTGCAGCAGACCCTAAGATATTTTCCCATTTAGTCTATTTTATCTTAGTCATAAGGACCAGTCAACCGCTTATAACACGGCTTCTAACACCGCCGCTAAGACCACTGCCTGTGATAGAGCGGGAGAACTGGCGACTTGCAATTTTCTTGACAGAGAAACAAAAACGATATAGTGTAAAAACACTTGGTTATTTGAGATATTGAAATAAAAAGTAAATGTAAATTATTAAGTATGAAGGCGCTTCTCCTCCCACAGATCCTTGCAGCTATTCTTGGGATATTTCTCTCAACAGGCTTTGGCTCTCCCTACAAGGTTCCGAAGATTCAAACCGAGAACATTACTCCACCAAGTTATCTTTCCCAGGCCATGATCAGTCCATCGAATATTCAACATAGTCCATGGCCGGAGCACTTTATTGATCCGACATTAAATTACGGTCTAAGTTTGGTGCTCCCGCAATCCATCAGAAAGGGACTAGAATTCGGAGCGGGGTATGACCGATGGGAGGGGTTGCCGACCGTCAACGCGGACTATTTTCTATCGATCAAGGGGTGGTCGGACAAGAGTGTTTTTTTCTCTCCCAGGGTATCTCTGACTGGAACCAAAGAAAGTTTCTCAGTAGGCGCAGGTTTTCGTCATTTGCTGACATCGGAAGCCCTCGTCGGTTTTCACGCATTCCACGACTGGGTACGACCGCGGCGTTCAAGGGGAGAGTTTCTCAAAGAAGCAGGAGTTGGGCTAGAGGTGTCTGCCCTTCCAGGCTATTATTCGGATATCAACTTTCGTGTAAATGCCTACTTTCCAATAAATGAGCGACGCACTCTCAATCGTGATTCAACCATGATCTTGGAGGAAGTACTCCCGAGGGGCGGGGATGCCAGGGTCGGGATTCTACTGCCAACTTTGTCTCCTTGGCTTGACATACGTCTGGACGCTTCCGCTCATTCGTATAGGGCTGAAAATACAGACATCACCGGGTACAGAGTGGGAATGTCTCTGAGTTCAAGAAACGGGATGTTCACAGCAAATCTCGAGCAGGGAAAAGACAGCATGGGGGGAGAAAATTTCAGGGTTGACGGCGGTATTACTCTGGCTTTCGATTGGGTTGAACTGTTCAAAGGAGCTATGCCTTTTTCCGCTCCCTACTCTATGAGCGATGTTCGCTATAATCGTAATATACGTGACAGCCTTTACGAACGCGTAGTGAGAAAACACAATTTGCCGGCCGATCGGAGCGAGCGTCCCATCGCCCTGGCTACAGTCGTGTCCGGTGACACCGTCTCTTTCAGAGGGAGTTTCCCAGACCTTTCAAACTCCAAGGTTACCGTCCAGGTTTCACACAGTCCCTGGCAGGATTACGGAGAAGTGATCACTAATTCCAAGGGATCTTATCAAGGGAGACTTCGTCTTCCGCCCGGTAAGTGCCGAATCAGATTAATTCATAAACCGACCGGTTGTGTTTCCGAAGCCAGGACAATAATGATAGGGTCGAGTGATCGGATAGAATAATTGCTCATTGAAATATTTACATATTCCGCCTGTACTGCCCCCCTGCTTTAAACAACGTGTTTGAGATTTGCCCTAAAGAACAGAACTTGACCGTCGCCATCAGTTCCTCGAATACGTTCCTTCCAGAAACAACCGTCTGGTACAGGCTTTCCATTGCCGACTGTGCCGTATCTCTGTTTCTTTCATGAAATGCTTTCAGCCGGTGTAGCTGAGATTTCTTTTCCTCTTCAGTCCCCCTGGCCAGTTCCACAGCGCATTGCTCAAGATAATCACTTTCATGCCTCAGGAATGTGTTCACACCTATGATTGGATATTCTCCGGTGCTTTTCAGTGTTTCGTAGTAAAGAGATTCGTCCTGGATTTTGGTTCTCTGATATCCGGTTTCCATGGCGCCTAGGACGCCCCCTCTCTGCGAAAGGCGATCGAATTCCTGTAGAACCCCCTCTTCAACCAGATCCGTTAGTTCCTCGATGATAAAACTGCCCTGATTGCAATTATCAATTCTGGACATGCCCCACTCCTTGTTGATGATCATTTGGATGGCCAGGGCACGGCGAACGGACTCTTCACTGGGAGTGGTAATCGCTTCGTCGTAGGAATTTGTGTGAAGGGAATTGCAATTGTCATAAATGGCAATGAGAGCCTGGAGTGTAGTCCTAATATCATTGAACTGAATTTCTTGAGCGTGAAGGGAGCGCCCGCTGGTCTGGATATGGTACTTGAGTTTTTGTGAGCGCTCGTTGGCCCCGTACCTGTCTCTCATGGCAATGGCCCAAATCCTTCGGGCGACGCGTCCAATTACGCTGTATTCAGGCTCCAATCCGTTGGAGAAGAAAAAGGACAGGTTCGGTGCGAAATCGTCTATGTGCATGCCTCTTGAGAGATAGTACTCTACGTACGTAAGCCCATTCGCAAGGGTGAAGGCCAATTGCGTAATGGGATTCGCTCCTGCTTCGGCAATATGGTAACCGGAAATGGATACTGAGTAGAAGTTCACTATGTTGTTTTGAATAAAGTATTCCTGGATATCCCCCATCATTTTGAGTGAAAAATCGGTAGAGAACAGACACGTATTCTGGCCTTGGTCCTCCTTGAGAATGTCCGCCTGGACGGTGCCTCGTACATTGCTCAAGACCTCTGCTTTAATATGTGCACTTTGCTCGGTCGAGGGTTCGATGCCACGATCATGTCGAAACTTATTAAGCTTTTGTTCGATGGCGGCGTTGAAAAACATGGCCAGCATCATAGGCGCTGGGCCATTAATAGTCATTGAGACAGAGGTGTTCGGCGCGGAAAGATCAAAACCGTCATATAATTCTTTCACATCATCCAAAGTGCAAATGGATACGCCTGATGTCCCGATCTTTCCGTAAATGTCGGGCCGTTCATCGGGGTCTCGCCCGTAGAGCGTAACTGAGTCGAATGCAGTCGAAAGCCGTTTGGCGGAGCTATTGGCTGAGAGATACTTGAATCGGCGGTTGGTTCGAAATGGGTCGCCTTCTCCCGCGAACATGCGAGTCGGGTCTTCGTCCTTTCTCTTGAAGGGAAAAACACCTGCAGTGTATGGAAACATTCCTGGGAGATTTTCTTTTAGCCGCCACCTGAGGATTTCCCCACGGTCTTCGTACTTAGGGAGTGCCACCCTTGGGATCAATGTCCCGCTCAGGGTACGGGTCTTTAACCGGGTAGGTATCTGGAGACCCCGGACAACAAACACGTATTCATCGCCGGAATAGGCTTCTTTCAGGTCATCCCACTCTCCCACAAGCCTCAAGGCTACCGGGTCCAAGTGTTTTTCAACGTTGTCTTGGAGTTGCTTTATATGCTGGACCGGCTCCGAATCTTCGGATAGACCCTGGTCTCTCAGAGCCATATTTGAAGCGTCAAATTGCCATAAACGGCGGACAAGTTTCGATTGTTCCACTCCCCACGCATGATATCTGCGTACCGTCTCGGATACGTCCGACAGGTATCCAGATCGCTCAGGCGGGATAATTATGGTACGAGACGAAGGCATTTTATCTTCTCGTGCCTTGAGGAAAGTGGACCAGTTCACGCCCGTCTTGGCATTTATTTCTTCAATGATTCCTACATACAGACTTGTTACGCCATCATCATTAAAACGTGAGGCTATGGTGCCATAAACCGGGAAGTCATCGAGCTTTTTACCGAAGTCCGCCCTGTTGCGTTGCATTTGTTTGCGCACATCGTGAATGGCATCCTCTGAGCCCTGGCGGTCGAAC
>Ga0208495_1000141_pt1 | contig 38792 bp, 37 predicted proteins | sample CryBogmetaGMA14M_FD_184551 | JGI IMG/M metagenome (GOLD analysis project Ga0208495, IMG submission 184551) | Freshwater microbial communities from Crystal Bog, Wisconsin, USA - MA14M (SPAdes) | ecosystem: Environmental > Aquatic > Freshwater > Lake | place: Crystal Bog, Wisconsin, USA...
GTCGAGCAAGAATTCAACCTTTACTACACCCTTGTCATCAATAGCGGTAGCACTAAAGGTAAGCGCTCCCTTCGTTCCGCTCTCACTAACAGTGACCGTGGGTGGTGCATCGGGGCCTGTCCAGGGGCTTCCAACATTGATGCCTGCGAAGGCGTTCCATACCGCGATTTCCTCCGGCCCTGAAACCGGGAACAGATCTCTTACCGCCTGGATACAAGCGATTCGTGCATTCGCGTAGTCGGTTGAGGAAGTCATATAGGTCGTCAAGGCACGGAACCATATCTTGGCGGCCTTATCGTTTCCGATCCCCGTCATGCCCTGCGGCAGGTAGGAAGTAGAAGTTTCTCCGGTCTTGGTAGCGCCTTGGCTCAGGAAATAGAAAGCGCGATTCATAGGGCCTGAACTGTAATGAACGTTCAGGTTTTTCAGGGTTGGGCTCCAGGCGTCGGCGCTGTAGCCGTCCTTGCTGGGCTTATATAGAAAGCGCATTTTGAGGGGATAGGCGGGGGTGGTGATCTGCTCGCCCTGTGTCCAGGTTCCACCTGTATCGGGAATAACGCTGCCCTTGCCGTTGGCACCCTGCATATAAAACTCCGTCATGGCGCCCATAATGTCCGAGTTGGCTTCGTTTAGACCACCCGATTCCTGGTTGTAAATGAGGGCGGCCGATGTCATACATACGCCATGAGAAAATTCGTGGGCGGCGACATCCAAAGAAGTGAGAGTCTGAAGCTTGGTACCGTCGCCGTAGGTAATGCACATACATTGGTCTGAATAAAAGGCATTATCGTAGGCATTGTCGTAGTGCACACGGGCGTAGGTTGGTTTGCCAAGCCCATTGATGCCGTTGCGTCCGAAGACATTTTTGTACATATCCCAGGTTGCCTGTAACCCGTAAGCCGCATCGACAGCGGCGGTCTGTCCGTTGGCAGAGGTTGTAGGCTCGGGGTCTTCCTTAAAGTTGACGCCGTCCCCCCAGGTATTGTCAGAATCCGTGAAAATAGTTCCTGTTCCAGAAGTGGAATGATCGAGATTGTAAACTACGTTACCGCCGCTGGCGGGTCTGGTTAAATCCCTCAACTCGAAGCCGCTCGCCAGGCTGTTGGTGTTAAGACTTACAGTGCCGCTGTACTGGCTCTTCCCTGTGCCGGTGACGGCCGAGGATAAAAGGCTATCCCACTTCTCGATGATCGCGCCGGTTTGAGCATTCACCAGATAATCTGTGTGTCTCGTATCACCCGGATTCTCCAGCTCAGTATGAACGTAGTAGGCCAATTGGTAGCCTTTTACCTCGGTGACAAAATCTTCGGCGTTTAGCTGGTTTTTTGAGACAAGCGCCTTGCGTGGCAATACACGGCTAACTTTTTCGGGAAAAACCACAAGCTCTACCACGGGTTTGACTGCGAAATCAAAGCGTGGGGCAAGATCGGTTTTGACAACGTTCAGCACATCAGTCGCTGAAAGTTTCGGCTCTATATCGACCTTAATGTCCTGCTTGAGAGCGGAAGTGGGAGGAAGCTCCGTCCCGTCTTTTTGTGTGTGAGTAATCACTTCACCGCCCCAGATGCGAATGCCGTGGTAGAGCTGACTAAATCGGACGTGCGTCTCTCCCAGTTTGTCCTGCTCCATACCTTGCAACTGAAATGTGTGGTTCTCGTTTAAACCAAGCGCCTCGCGCATTCCGGTAAGCCTTTGCTGAGACTGAAGCATCAACTCTGCGCCAGAGGGGTTTGCAGCCGACGAGGGAAACGCAATCAGGAGAGAGATTGCGAGGGTAAGAGAAAACTGAATGTAATTCATAAAGTACTCCTAAAATGTGAATCTACGTATTGACAGTTATAGCGTGGCTTAGAATCAAAGCAACATTAAGCTCCCTCTCTTCTAGGGAGCAGGCTGGGGTGAGGGTGATAGAATGTCGTTTTACTTCCGCGTGTCTTTATATAGGCGGAGCGGCTCAAGTCAAGCAGGAGCCCAATCCCCTGCGTCACCCCGTATTTACGCAAGACTGTAACAACATAAAGGAAATAAATTATGAGTACAATTAGTAGAAATACTTACATGAAAATACTTGTTTTTTGAGTAGTGAGCTTAGGAATGGTTGGCAAGAAGTTGTCAGTGGTTTAAATAATTACTTACACAACGCCACATTTTCCTGAACGGCCAAACCGGACGGTTAAAATAATCATGTATTCTGTAGGTATTGATATTTAGAGATGAAAATGTGTATTTCCTGTGGAAGTGTATAAAATATCAATAAATTTAGATAAACAACAGAAGTGACTATGAAACAAAAATGTATTATTTGCTCCACTGTAAAGGGTAAACGGGGCTGCTTATTAAAGGACATGACGCTTATTTGTCCTCGTTGTTGTGCTGAAATCCGCAATTCGGAATGTGATGGCTGTTCATATTACAAAGACTCACAGAAGTTTGCCATTGAAAAAGCCAATAAATCACCTCAACATTTTACCCTTCGCATAGCGCCAGAGGTTGATGATCAAATTGATCGTGCTTTAAGGATGGTTGCAGACGGTAATATTGCAAAGGGCGAGTCGCTTATACGCTCATTAATGAAAGAAAATGCGGATTTATACACCATTCATTTTGCTATGGGAACCGTTTATAGCTTTAAAGAGCAATATGATGAAGCAATGGCATGTTTCGATAAATCAATAGAAATATATCCATACTTTGTTGACTGTTGGTTTAATAGAGCCCTTGTTGCACAGAAAACAATGAATATTTTAGAGCTGTTTTTTTCGCTACGTAAGGTCATCGAATTTGCTCAAACCGATGATGACGAAGTTGTTTTTATGGCAAAACAACTTTTAAATGATTTAGAGCAATTAGCTTATAAAGAAGAAGGCCTTGAATTAGATAAATATATTGAAGCTCTAAAAAAGTTTAATGCTGCTTTTGAGTTAATGCAGAGTGGACAATGGGAAAAAGCGATTGTCTTTTACAAAGAATCCATAAAAATCAACCCGACAGCACCACAAGCTTTTGGCAATATAGCGCTTTGTTATGCGCATTTAAACGAAGATAAAAAGGCGATAGCGGCTTTCGACAAAGCAATAGCCTTAGATCCTAACTATGAACCTGCAATTATTAATAAAGAAATAGTTAAGCAAACTATAGCCAAGGGTTTAAGGTTTTCAGAAGTCCAATCTGAAGTAAAAGTCATTGAATACATGAAAGATTATTCTTCAAAAGACAATAAACTATTAATACATGATTATTTAAATGGCAAGCTAAACAAGTAGTCTGAAGTGTTAGCTTCAATTGGAAGTGAACATCACTAAATGTCTGCAAGGGGCCGACTGTTCACGCAAGCATTTTCGGATAGCTGTTGTTGATTTTGATTCGATAATGACGGGCAACTGACGGCCATCAAGAGACATTCACAAAGTTAGCCGGGTTGTAAAACACAGCAACAATTGCCAACAATTCAGACGCTGATTAGTTTATACTTAAAACGTCAAGCCGCTAAACCTCTCGCGGTTTTCGTAGGCGTTTATAAACTCCCGTAATCGAACACCCTCATGTTAAACGAGCGGCTTGGCTTTTAATTTCCACGCGGCTGAAATGTTTGGTATAACGACAGCAACCGGCTATTTTTATAAAAAATCAGTCTGTAAATACCTGCTCTCAAACTAAATCGCCGTCGTGTATTCCAAAAAAATCTGTAGTTCAGTTTGACTGTTGTATAGTATCGGGTAGTTAATCAACTCTGCCGTGCAAAAATGGCGGCGCAACAAAAATACACAGGGACTCAACCATGCTCACCGGCGAACTTCGCAGCCAAGTCGACTCAATCTGGAACGCCTTTTGGTCAGGCGGCATCTCCAACCCGCTCGAGGTGATGGAACAAATCACCTATTTGTTGTTCTTGCGTCGTCTGGATGATCTGCATACCCTCGAAGAAAATAAATCCGTGCGCTTGGGCAAACCGATGGAGCGTGAAGTTTTTCCGGAAGGGCAAGATGCCAAAGGCCGCGATTACAACGATCTGCGCTGGTCACGTTTTAAGAATTTTGCTCCGGCAGAAATGTTCACTGTTATCGATGAACATGTTTTCCCGTTCCTGCGCACCATGGGCGGCGATGGTTCCACTTACGCCCATCACATGAAGGATGCGCGTTTTACCATTCCAACGCCGGCCTTGCTGTCCAAGGTGGTGGATTTGCTTGATCACGTGCCGATGGAAGACCGTGATACCAAGGGCGATCTTTATGAGTACATGCTCGGCAAGATTGCCAGTGCCGGACAAAACGGTCAGTTTCGCACCCCGCGCCACATTATCCGGTTGATGGTGGAGTTGATGTCACCGAATGCCAAAGATATTGTTTGCGATCCGGCTTGTGGCACCTGTGGTTTTCTGATTGCTGTGGGTGAATACCTGCGTGAAAAATATCCGGAAATATTCCGCGATGCTCAGGCACGAGAGCATTTTCATCACGGTATGTTCCACGGCTATGATTTTGACAATACCATGCTGCGTATCGGTAGCATGAACATGGCGCTGCACGGCATCGAAAATCCGGATATTCGTTACAAGGACTCACTGGCTCAAGATCATGCCGGTGACGAAGAACAATACTCGCTGATCCTTGCCAATTCGCCTTTCGCCGGCTCTCTGGACTACGAGAACACCGCCAAAGACCTGTTGGCTATCGTCAAGACCAAGAAAACCGAACTACTGTTTCTCGCACTCTATCTGCGCTTGTTAAAACCCGGTGGTCGGGCGGCGGTTATTGTACCGGACGGCGTACTGTTTGGCTCTTCCAAAGCGCACAAGCAACTGCGGCAAATGTTGGTTGAAGATCAAAAGCTGGATGCGGTTATTTCCTTGCCATCGGGTGCGTTCAAGCCCTATGCCGGAGTGTCGACGGCGATTCTGATCTTTACCAAAACCAATTCCGGCGGCACCGATAACGTCTGGTTTTATGACATGAAAGCCGATGGCTGGAGTCTGGATGACAAGCGCCAACCGCTGTTGCCGGAGGAAAAGCTGGGGGTAACGCCAGTCGAAACCTTGACCGAAGCGGAACATGGCAAGAATAACCTGCCGGATGTATTGAGTCGTTGGGGACAGCGCGAAGCCACGGAGCAGGAACGCCCTCGTACCGCGCAGAGCTTTTGTGTGCATAAAGCTGACATTGTCGCCAACGGCTACGACCTATCCATCAACCGCTACAAGGAAGTTGTACATGAGGTGGTTGATCATCGGCATCCGAAAGACATTATGGCTAAGTTGACCGAGTTGGAAGTTGAGATTCAGGCGGGGATGAAAGAGCTGGAGCTAATGCTTTGAATTCAATGGCATTCAGTCTTGAAAACATTTGTCTTGGTGACGTTCTCGACATTCGAGATGGAACACACGATACTCCAAAATACATTGAGAGCGGGATACCGCTAATTACCTCAAAAAATCTTACCGATTATGGCCTTTGCTTTCGGGATATTAGTTTTATTTCAGAGGCTGACCACAATCAAATTTCAAACAGGTCTGCTGTCGAGAGTGGTGACATCCTTTATGGAATGATTGGCACAATTGGGAAGCCGACACTGGTTGAGACTGATCGGAAGTTCTCTATAAAAAATGTTGCTCTATTTAAGCAATCGAACCCCCAAATTCATAACAAATATTTGCGACGACTCCTCAATAGTCCCTCTATTAATAGTCAAATTGCACAGGCGTCAAAGGGTGGAACCCAAAAATTTGTTTCGTTAGGTGCTCTACGTGGACTTAAGGCGACATTTCCTTCTTTTACAGAACAACGCCGCATCGCCGCCATTCTGGATCAAGCCGATGCGCTCAGAACCAAGCGTCGGGAAGCCTTGGTGCAACTGGATAGCCTCACGCAGTCCATTTTTATTGAGATGTTTGGTGACCCCGCAACCGGAGTTCAAAAGTTAATTTTTCACCCACTTGAGTCATTACTGGAACAATCATTTCAGAACGGAGCCTATTTCCAAAAGGAGAATTATTGCAATGAAGGCGGAGTAGAGATGGTACACATGAGCGATGCATTTCGTGGAATAATCTCTCGTGGAAAACTAAAGCGTGTCGTATGTAGCGCAAATGACATTCAAAAATACTGCTTAAATATCGATGACATCCTAATTGCCCGAAGATCCTTAACTTACGAAGGAGCAGCAAAGCCATGTATGATTCCATATTCGGACGAGCCATTAATTTTTGAATCATCGTTCATACGCGTAAAGCCTGATAAGACGCGAATTACTTCGCTATATTTATTCCACTATCTCAACAACGAACGTGTCAAAGAGAAACATATTCGGCCTTATGTGACCCAATCCACCATTTCCGGCATCAATCAATCAAATTTGGCCCAAGTACCTGTGATGCAACCACCAATTGATCTACAACAAGAATTTGGTGTGCGAATTAATGCCATTGAGCAACTAAAACTAATACATCATAGCTCGTTGTTGGAACTTGACGCCCTGTTCGCTTCCCTCCAACACCGAGCCTTCCGTGGAGAGCTGTAAATGCGCCCATCAATAGCCCTAAAAACCCACCGCGATGCAATCCGCGAAATCGCCCTGAGTCACCGCGTCAAAAACGTGCGGGTGTTCGGATCGGTTCTGCACGGTGACGACACCGAAGACAGCGATCTGGATTTACTGGTTGACCCCACACCGGAAACCACATTGTTCGATATTGCCAAGATTCAGGTTGAGGTTGCCCGGTTACTCAACATCACGGTCGATGTCCTAACACCCCGAGCGCTACCAGACAAATTTCGTGACCAGGTGATAAATGAGGCTCGACCAGTATGAGTAAAAAAGACATTCTGCGTATTCCCGATTACCTCGGGCACATAGTCGAAGCGATTGAGCGTATTCATCGCTATATCGAAGATATGGATGAAGTCAGTTTTCTTGATGATGAAAAGACTCAAGATGCTGTGATCAGAAATTTCGAGATTATTGGTGAGGCATCGCGCAACATTGAGCGTTACCATTCGGATTATGCTGAATCTCACCCGCAAGTACCCTGGACTTTCATTTATGCCATGCGTAACCGTGTAGCTCATGGCTATTTCAAAGTAGATTTTGAATTGGTCTGGAAAACCATTCATGAAGATTTACCTGAACTACATGAGCAAGTTCAGCAATTGATTGACCGACTGGATTGATTTAACCATGACTTCCCCTCATTTCCAGTTTCTCGAAACCGAATGGCCTATGTTGCTTGAGGCCGCTATCAAAGCGGAAGCCATGGCCAACACTGATGCGCGAACGGCGTGCTTTTATGCCCGTCGGACTCTGGAAATGGCGGTGGCGTGGCTGTATAAATACGATCCGGCACTTAGATTGCCATATCAAGATCATCTGAGTGCCTTGATTCATGAACCCGGTTTCCGGCAGGTGGTCGGTGATGCGCTGTTCACCAAAGCCAAGCTGATTAAGGATCTCGGTAATCTGGCGGTGCATGGCAATCGTAAAATATTGCCTGCCGATGCGTTGACCGCCACTCGCGAGCTGTTTCATTTCTGTTATTGGTTGGCCCGAACTTATGGACAAAGAGCACGTCCCGATCCCGGATTGCGGTTTTCCTTTGAGCGGTTACCCAAGGCTGTGGCCGTTCCTTTGCAAACGCTGGAGCAACTAAAAAAGCTGGAAGCAGGGCTTCGTGACCGTGATGAAAAACTTTCTGTTTTGTTATCCGATAAAACCGCACTCAATGAAGAATTAAAAGCCCTGCGTGAAGCGTTTGCCGCTGCCAAAAAAGCCAATTTAGCGCAGCCTGATACCCACGATTATTCCGAAGCTGAAACCCGCGATTACTTTATCGATCTGTTGCTTAAAGAAGCGGGCTGGGAGTTGACTGAAAACAACTTTGAAATTGAAGTGAGCGGTATGCCCAATAATGCGGGCAAAGGTTACGTTGATTATGTGTTGTGGGGCGATGACGGCAAGCCGCTGGCGCTTATTGAAGCCAAGCGTACCCGAAAGAATGCCAAGGTCGGACAGCAGCAGGCCAAGCTCTATGCGGATTGTCTGGAGGAGCAATACCGCCAGCGTCCGGTGATTTTTTATTCCAATGGTTACGAGCACTGGCTATGGGATGATGCCGGTTATCCGCCTCGGGCTGTTCAGGGTTTTTACAAGAAACCGGAGCTGGAACTGTTAATTCAGCGCCGCACCAGTCACAAGCCGTTGGCAGACGCCGTTATTAATACTGATATCATCGAGCGTTATTACCAGACCCGCGCCGTGCGCAGGATAGGCGAAACCATTGAAGTCGACAACCAGCGCAAGGCCTTGGTAGTGATGGCAACCGGTGCCGGCAAAACGCGCACCGTCATTGCGCTTGCTGATTTGCTGATGCGTTGTAACCGCGCCAAACGGATATTGTTTTTGGCGGATCGGGTGGCGCTGGTTCGGCAGGCGGTGAATGCCTTTAAAAAGCATCTGCCGGATTCTTCACCGGTTAATTTGGTGACCGAGAAACAGACCGAGGGCCGTGTTTTTGTTTCTACTTACCCGACCATGATGGGGCTGATTGATGAGGCTGCCGACGGGCAACGCCGTTTTGGTGTCGGGCATTTTGACCTGATCATCATCGACGAGGCGCACCGCTCGGTGTATCAAAAATATCGCGCCATCTTTGATTACTTCGATTCGCTGTTGGTCGGATTGACCGCAACGCCGAAAGACGAGATTGACCATAATACTTACGGGCTGTTTGATCTTGAAACCGGCGTCCCTACCGATGCTTATTCGTTGGATGAGGCGGTTGCCGATGGCTACCTGGTGCCGCCCAGAGCCATTTCTGTGCCGCTTAAATTTCAACGCGAGGGTATCCAATATGACGACCTAAGCGAGGATGAAAAAGAGCAGTGGGATGCGCTGGAATGGAACGAGGAGGGCAGCACACCGGATTCTGTCGATGCCGCTGCGCTTAATAAATGGTTGTTTAATACCGATACCGTGGACAAGGTGCTGGCGCATTTAATGACTAAAGGCCAGAAAGTGGCAGGTGGCGACCGGCTGGGCAAGACCATCATCTTTGCCAAAAACAATGCCCACGCCGACTTTATTGCCGAGCGCTTCGACATCAATTATCCGCATTATAAAGGCCATTTTGCGAGGGCGATAACCTACAAGACCGAGTATGCACAAAGTCTAATAGATGACTTCTCCAACCCGGACAAAATGCCGCATATCGCCATCTCGGTGGATATGCTGGATACCGGAATTGATGTGCCGGAAGCGGTCAATCTGGTGTTTTTTAAGATCATTCGCTCAAAAACCAAGTTCTGGCAGATGCTGGGGCGAGGTACACGTTTGTGTCTAAATTTGTTCGGGCCGGGAGCACATAAACAGTTTTTCTACCTGTTTGATTACTGCCAAAACCTTGAGTTTTTTAGCCAGAATCCGGATCATTATGAGGGCTCGTCCAGCGAATCGTTAAGCACCCGATTATTTAAGGGACGACTGGCGATGGTTGCCGAGCTGGATAAAAAACGTGAAGCCGGTCAACAAGTCGCTGAACGGGCTGAGTATCACTTTAATGAAATACAGTTACGGGAGGAAACGGCTGACTTTTTGCACCGGAACGTTGCAGCCATGAACCTTGATAATTTTGTGGTGCGGACACAGCGCAAATCGGTAGAAAAATACGCTAACCCCGGGTCGTGGCAGGTGCTGGGTATTGATGATTTTAACGAGCTTGCCGATAACGTGGCAGGCCTGCCAACAGAACTGGGCGATGAGGACGAAGACGGCAAGCGCTTTGATATGCTGGTGCTGCGGACTCAACTGGCCATTCTTCAGGCCAAGCCTGATTTCAAAAGTCTTCGGGAGAAGATTCAGGCGATTGCCAGCGCTTTGGAAGAACAAGACGCCATTCCTGCCATCAAGGCCCAGATGCAACTGATACAGGCTATTGTCGGCGACGAGTGGTGGGAGGATGTGACGGTTGCCATGCTGGAAGTGATGCGTAAAAAGCTGCGGGCATTGGTTAAGCTGATTGAAAAAGCCAAGAAGATCGTTGTTTATACGGATTTTAAGGATGAGCTGGGCGATGAAACGCCGATTGATCTGCCTCAAGTCGGTACGGGTATGGATTTGGCGAAGTTCAGGGAGAAAGCCCGTCAGTTTCTCAGGGCGCATGACAGCCACCTCTCGCTGCAACGCCTGCGCCGTAATCAGCCGCTAACGCCGTCAGACCTTACCGAATTGGAACACATGCTCATCGACGCCGGTGGCTCGATGGAGCTGATCAACTTGGCGAAGGAGCAAAGTCATGGCTTGGGCATGTTTATCCGGTCTTTGGTAGGACTGGACAGGGAGACAGCTACCCAAGCATTCAGCGAGTTCATCTCCGGCACCACAGCCACACCGAATCAAATTGAATTTATCGACCTTGTTGTGCAATATCTCACCGAAAATGGGGTGATGGAACCTGATCGGTTGTATGAATCGCCATTTACTGATATTAACCCGCAGGGGCCGGAAGGTATATTCTCGTCCGCCAAGGTGGATAAAATGGTTCAAGTGCTGATTGCTATTCAGCAGAGAGCGGCTGCATAGACCGGAATAAGGCTTTTCGAGCGCTGGAGGTCAGGCTTTGCCTGACAGTCAGGCAAAGCCTGACCTCCACAAATTTATCGATAGACTATTAATGCGTTAGTCCTACATAAGGGTGTATAAGCGTAGCGTCCAGAGTCAAGCAACAATTGGGTATTTATTGCGAGTTACCTTAATCGACTGTCCACATTTTGGAGTTGACTATACTGTCCTTTTATAACTTTGTTATCTCTGTTCTTTTATAATAAAGTTAACAGTGGGTGATGGGCAGCGGATCAGCTGACCTTTTTTAATTATATTCATAATAGAGTAGCCATGAAAATTCGTGTTATTAAAAAAAAATTATCAAATCCTCGTGTTAGAAGGCGATTAAAAATTGGTCTTTCTGTTTTTGGTGGCGCGATTATGATGGTTGTACTGTTTAAGATTGTCTACGATATTGGTTATTTTGATGCGCAGTCACTTAAAAATGCCAATAACGCCGAGCTAATTCATAGGGATGATCGAGTACTGACAATGGAATCGGCTCAGCATATTGTGTCTGGAGCGCTAAAAGAAGACTTTAATAACCCAAAAACAATTGTACAGACGATTGTTAATAACGATAATAAATTGTCAACCATCATTATAGAAAATAATAAGGTTAAAAAAATTGCGTGGATCATCAATATGCGTTTGTTTTTTACCGGCGATCTATTCAATGACGAAGGCATCAATTTAACCGAAGGTATCGAACGTCAACACAATGAGATCTTTGCACGATAAATAACATAAGGGGGGGCTTGAATACTTCCGACTTTTTTAAATTAACAGCTGAGCGGGATCATGAATTTACAGATGTTTGGGTTTAAGTATTTCTCATCCATTGCTTATCCCACGTTAAAGTTAGTCATTGTCGCGCTAATAACACTTAATGTTGTTATCTATGCGGTGGTTGATACCTTGATTAGCGCGGTTGATAGCTTGGCTTGGCTGATGTTGCTGGTGCTGTATGAGTTGGAAGCAAACGGTGCTGTTCTGATGGCTGAAAAAAAAATGCAGCGGATACGCAGCTTTTTGATCGCGGTTATTGCGCTGGTGTTTGTCGGTTATGTGCATGACCATGAGTGGTTGGCGGTAATCAATGCTGTATTCTGGTTTGCGTTGATCATTTTGCTTGAGTTGGAGGTGCGCTTGCCTGATAAGGTATCTAAATACCGGCTAAGTTATTGGTGGGCAACCGTAATTGTTTTTGCCGGATTAATTGGGATGGTGATTGTTTGGGCTTGGCAATCGGCATGGTTGGAAGTTTACGATGCAATAGTGTGGATAGTTGCCTTTGGCTCGATTGAAGTCGATATTGCTCAGCTTTTACAACGAAAATATCTGAGAAATCCGGATTGATAAGGGACTCCAGACGTGTAAAACGGTATTGTGCCTTTTCCACATTCAGTATTACTATACTATTAAATCAATAGCCTATAAATTTAGAGGGAGCAGATTGGACGATTTCCAATGCTCTTTGACAGTTTAGAAGCAATTAAACTGGAATACCGGCACAGTAACCGTTTGTAGCCAAAAAACGTGCATTAGGTTCAATCTGGAATGAAATAAATCAAGGAGTTTAACAAATTGAAATTAAAAGAAAAAGAGGTTGAAGTCGGGTACTTGTATTTAACCGGTGCCAATCAATATCGTGCAGTGCTGGCGATGAAAGCTGAATTTATGATTTATGCCCCCGGTTTGGAAGGGACTGCACCCTTAAATCTGACTTCTACAAAAATGCCGTTTGAAAATCAGCCCTTCAAGAAGTGCCAAATCGTTACCTTTGCCAAAAAGGATTATCAAGTATTTGACTTTAACGGCACTGAAGCTATCAAACATAAATTGAATGAATTACAGCTGGCAGAAGTCAGTGTGCAGTGTAATGCCAAGTCAGCTATTGCTACTTTGTTAGCCGAATAAAACACATTAATCAATCTTAAGATCATGAAAACAACAGCAAATGACCTAAAAATAGTATTGCAAAACGCTTTGCTCTATGATGGCAAAATGGAATATGAGTTATATGAATATGAATTTGAAGAGTTATTGGACGAATTATTGGCAACCCTGATTAAAGATAAAGATGACTTCCTCTTTGCAATCACGACGCATAAAAATGATATAACGGATAAAGAGGACACGGCAATGGTTTTAATTGACGCATCAGGTAAAGCACATATCAATGAATTGGCGAGGGATAAACTAAAGGAAGTGTGGGAAGGTGATTATCAACGCAGGATGACAAAATTAATCCCCGACTTTGCCAAACAATTATATAAAGGCGATATTCCAATCACTGGCATTAAAACTGTCGTGTCTGCTAAATCATAACAATATTTTAAAAAGGTAAATAGCCAATGAACACGGAAGCAGATTTACAAAACTCTTTAGACGAGGCCCAAGGAAGAAATCCTCTTGAATTTCCATTTGGATTTTATATTGAAGACGATCACGAGCAGAGTGCGGGTGGCAGTTTCTTTTGGTATAAGACTGAAAAAGAGATGCAACAAGCAATACAAAATGATTTCATCAATGCGCTTTCTGAGGGTGCCAGCGATGATATAGCAGCGGTCAAGGCAGAGATTGCCAGCCTCATTGAACAGTCAACACCCAATACTGAGGGTGATGATTTACTGAATAGTCTTAATTTATTTTTAAGAGAAATTGAATTACGACTCCAGTTTATGGGCTCTTTTGACGATCTCTGTAAAAGCAAAAATGAATGGGTGAAGTATTTCCGAGAGTCCTACCGTGAAGAGTGTCTTGACGATATAGAGGATATTTCTTCAAAAAAACTGCAAAGCTCAATCAAGAAAAGCGAGCAAGATGATTTTGCAGATTTTGTCGCTGATTATTTTATTTAGTGCCATGAATAAAATCTGGTTAATGCTCCTGTTACTCCCGTTAACATCAATGGCGGCCAATAAACCGTGTGCCGACAAAAAAGGCGCAACATCGCATTGTGAAGAGACTCAAGGGGTTGTCGCCGGGCAATCTTCTGAGCATCAAAGGTTATTGGCGCTTGCCGAACAGAATGCTGCCGGAATAAAGGCACAATCAGATAAAAACGTTACGGCAATAAAAGCACAGTCGGATAAAAACGTGGCGGCAATAAAGGCGCAGTCAGAAAAGAATGCTGCTTTAATAAAAGCTCGGCACGAACCAGACCCTGCAAAAATTAAGGCTCAACTCGATCTAAACAGGTTAAGTACCCAAGAACAATTAGACCGTAATGCGGCAATTACAAAAGAACAACTTGAGCGCAATGCGATAAGCACCCAATTACAGCTAGAACAAAATGCTGCAAGTGCCCATGTAAATTTACAGAAATAATCCGAGGGGATTTATTTAAAAAATCTCCCCTAACCCCTCTTTTTTAAAGAGGTGCTGAATAGTTAGAATTTTTTTATTGCTAATAAATACGTTAAATAAACGCCAATCTTATGTTGACCATAGAACAAATAATTGCAAAATTAAACACGGATAATGATTCGGTTTTTCCACGGGAAGCGCTGGAAGATGCTGTTTTGCAACAGAGCGCAATCACTCCTTCGCTTTTAAGCATCATTAATGAAATTGCCAATAACCCCCAATTTATTGAAGATACACCTGCCTTTATGTATGCAATCTATCTGCTTGCGCAATTTAGGGAAAAGAGAGCCTACCCAATCATTGTGCGATATTTTGGTCAACTTGGACTAGAGGATGAGGCCTTAGATCCAACAGGAGATTTGGTTACAGAGGATTTGAATAGTATTTTGGCTTCAGTTTGCAATGGTGATCTTGGCTTAATAAAGCAACTGATTGAAGATCAAGACGTTAATGAATATGTTCGTAGTGCGGCATTAGGTTCTTTGGTTATTCTCTATAATAATGATCAGATTTCACGAGTGGACTTGGTCGGTTATCTTCAAAGGCTACTTGATCATTGTCTTGAGCAGGAAGAAGATCCTTTCTTTGTCGCTAGCGTGGTGTGTAATTGCTGCGACATACATCCTAAAGAATTTTATGATCAACTTGTTGCTTGCTTTGATCAAGAGCTTGTAGATGAGGATATTATTGGTAAGGAGTATCTTGATAGGTACCTGGAAATTGATAAAGACATCGCCCTGGCTAGATTAAAAGAGAATCGTCAATGCCGGTTAATAAATAATGTCATCACTGAAATGGAATGGTGGGCTTGTTTTCACCCGGACGCTAATGTAAAGCAAGATCCTGCGCCAGCATTTGAATATGCCAACCCGTCAAAAGTGGGTAGAAATGATCCGTGTCCCTGCGGCAGTGGCAAAAAGTATAAAAAATGTTGCTTGCATTAATTGTTCATCCTTGTAAAAAGTTGATGGGTTGCGCCGGCTCTACAAACATCGACTCAATGTGTCGATGGTTCAGCTCTTGAAAATTGACGTAAGCCCACAAAGTAAACGCTGCTCAGCCTGTGGTGCAGAGTTAATGTGTGGCTCTACTCAAGCGGGGAAACCATGTTGGTGCGCAGCCTATCCAGCCATTATGCCCATTGATTTTCAGCAGGATTGCCTTTGTGAAAATTGCTTAAGCAAAGCGATACAAGGAAAAATTGTTGAATTCATTAATACTTCCAGTCAGCAGGAAGTAATGGCTGTTGCTCGCCAGTATCGAAATGATGATAAGTTGATCGAAGGTATCGACTATTTAATGGAAAATAATAGCTGCGTCTTTACAAAATGGTATCACTTAAAACGTGGCTCATGTTGTGGAAACGCTTGTAAAAACTGCCCTTATTGAATGATTCTTGTGAATCAACGTTGAAAAGTATCGTGGGGCGCTAATTAATAAAAGAGTGCGAGGCTCCAGTGTTACAATGCTTTTTCTTAAACACAAATCATAAGGTTTTTACTATGCGATCTACTATGCTTTTTGTACCTGCTTTGATGCTTTTTTCTTTTTCTTCATTTGCTGACGTTCCTTTGACTCAAGCAGATATTTTAGGTACATGGCAAATTGATAAAGAATCTCTTCAGAGTGACGGCAGTAAATCAAGAAGTTTAAACAGCACTTGGATCTTTAAAGCGGATGGAACAATGGAGGGCATTTCTCAGGATTCTGATGCGCATGCTCGAACCGAGACACTTCGTGCTTCGCTTAATTATTCGATTGAAGACGGCAAATTAGTCAAGCAGGCCGCTCCGGGTCGTTCAAAAATGGAAACATGCACAGCTATTGAGAAAGAAAACGATAAAATGGTTCTTAAATGCCAAGCCATTTATTTTTTTATGTCTAAAAAATAAGCAGGGTGACAAGCCACCACTAATTTTTGCAGAAAGCGCGAATGTGTTTGTGTCGCCATGTAAGGTAGGCATTGCGTACCTTGGTACTGATGAACACAATCGCGTGTTTTTATCTTGGCAAAACGCCAATGCCTAAGCATAAACCGGAATACTCCGGTAAAATACAGCCTTTGTTTCCGCCCGAGCTGTTTTGCCATGAATAACGATTTATTTCTCTACGATACCGAGCGTTTAAAAACGATTGCCTCGGACGATACGGTGAAGCAGGGGTTGGCTTATTTCTCCGATAATCGGGTGTTTGCGCTGGATGTGCTGGACAATGTGCTAACCGCTCAAGTAGAAGATGCGGATGTTAACGAGCCTTATTGGGTGGAACTGACGCAGGGAGAAGGCAATGAATTGCTGGTCAGTTGTGATTGTCCGGAGTCCGGTTTCTGCAAACATGCCATTGCTGCTTTATACAGTTACGCTGAAGAATTTGGTTATGACGACGACAAAATTTTAGGTAGTGCGGTCGATGAGGCTATTTTAGAGCGGGTAAAAAAAGGCAGAAACGAAGTCACTGTTAAATTAATCAGCGGTAATTTAGGCTTTGGCACTTGGCAGGCCACGTCGATTATTTCTGCTACGCATACAAAAAAATCATATCAGGTACAAATTCGCTCACTGGATCAGCGGCTAAATTATTGTACTTGCCCGGATCTGGCGACCAATCGTTTAGGGACTTGCAAGCACATTGAAGCGGTATTACATTTTGCCAAGAACAAACCGGGTTATAAGCAACTAAAGAAAGCCGGGTGTCCGGTTTCATTTGCGTATTTGGCTTGGGAATCAGCGATTCGTCCGGTTATCCGTTTGCATAAAACCGCGCAGGTTGAGGCAGATTTAACGGCTCTTTTTTCAGAATTCTTTGGTCAGGACGGTGTTTTTAGCGGTCGATTGCCCGAAGATTTTTTTCGTTTTTCCGAGCAGGTGTTGGGACGCGATGATTTTTTTGTGGGGGATGATGCGGCGCACTATGTGCATCAATGCGCGGAGGATGCGGCACAAGTGGTGCGATCTCAGCAGATTACCCAAGAAATTATGCGGGTTAATGGCGCTCTTCCGGGTATTAAAGCCCGCTTGTTCCCTTATCAAACCGAAGGCGTGGCGTTTTTGGCCTCCCGTGGCCGTGCTTTGTTGGCCGATGATATGGGCTTGGGTAAAACCTTGCAGGCGATTTGCGCCGCTTCCTGGCTGGTTGATAATGCGGGTATCAAGAAAGTTCTGGTGGTGTGTCCTGCCTCGTTAAAACATCAGTGGGCCAGAGAAGTTGAAAAATTCACCTCACATTCTGTGCAAATTATTCAGGGTGTGGCAGAAAACCGGTTTGTACAATATCGGGCTGATGCGCTGTTTTTTATCGTTAATTATGAATTGACGGTACGTGATCTTAGCGTGATCAGCGAAACCCTAAAACCTGATTTGGTGATTCTGGATGAAGCGCAACGCATCAAGAATTGGCGCACTAAAATTGCCTCAACGATTAAGTTAATCCCCTCACGCTATATGTTTGTGTTGAGCGGCACGCCACTGGAAAATCGTCTTGAGGATTTATACAGTCTGCTACAAGTGGTTGATGCGCGAGTACTGGGGCCGCTGTGGCTATGTTTGCTGGAGTTTCATGTGACCGATGAACGCGGCAAAGTGATTGGTTATCGTAATCTGTCGGAATTAAGGCGGCGTATCGCGTCGGTGATGTTAAGGCGCAATCGCAGCTTGATCAGTGATCAATTGCCGGACAGAACCGAAGTGAGGCTGGATATTCCTCTGGATAAAATGCAAAAGGAATTACATGATTCGGCCATGCAGGCGGCAGGGCAGTTGGCACAGATAGCCAAGCGCAGGCCGTTAACGCCTGGCGAGCAAAATCGGATGATGTCCGCCTTGCAACAGGCCCGCATGGCTTGTGATGCAGCCGGATTGGTGGATAAAGTAACCCAGGGCTCACCCAAACTGGATGAACTATCAAGGTTGCTGGAAGAATTGTGTTTACAAAGTAATCGCAAAGCCGTTATTTTTTCGCAATGGGCGTTAATGACGGAAATGGTGGAGTCTTTGGTTAGGGCGATGGGGCTGGGTTGTGTACGTTTGCATGGTGGCATTCCCGGTCATAAACGCGGCGAACTGATGGACAGGTTTCTGCGGGACGATGCAGTACAAATCTTTATTTCCACCGATGCGGGCGGCGTGGGTTTAAATCTGCAATCGGCAACCGTGTTGATTAATCTGGATATGCCCTGGAATCCTGCGGTGCTGGATCAGCGTATCGCACGCATACACCGGCTGGGGCAAAAACAGAATGTACAGATTTTTTTGTTGCTGGCCGAAGACTCTTATGAACAGCAGGTTGCCAAGCTGGTAAAAGGCAAACGGGATTTGTTTAATAATGTGATCAGCCCTGAAGCCTCCGAGGATGTGGTCGGGGTCTCCAAAAAAATGCTGCAAACCTTGATAGATGATTTAGCGGGTGTTGCGGCAGATAGGATCGAAGATAAGATACAAGAAGCTATTGACGTGCCTTTACCGGATGCCGCTGAACAAACACAGGCTCAAGTCGTTAAAAAACCGGTCACTGTCGAAACGGAAGAAGATTACCAGATTCGACAATTGATAGAAAAAATTCAGCGTAACTTTAATACCCGTATTGTGCGTATTTTGGGTTCTGGTGGCGGCTTGCTGGTGGTTGTTAATCAGTCCGACGATGCTGATGAGGAGTCGGCAAACACCTTATCCGAGCCCGATGTTCCCGTTGTTGTTATTGATTCCCGAACCCTCGCCGGATTACAGCGTTTGGGTGCGGCCTCACCGGTTACCGGTTCCAGATTGCTGTTTGAGCCTGAGGTTAAAAGCCCCAAAACATTAAATCCTCTGGTTGTTATGGCCGAGGCAAAACTGCGCTCTGCGGAAATTTTAATGGAACAGCAAGCCAGTGCAGGCGTCATGGATTTATTGGCCGCCTCCCTGTTGGCCAACGCGGCGGCCATTGCCGGACTTGTCCACGTTCCCGCAGCGGATACCGCAGTCTTGTGGTTATACAGTGACGTTTTGCCGCAACAGCTATTAACCCAGGATCAAGTGACGGCGATTGTGCGAGCCTTATCTTTAAGCCAGAATCAGGTGTTGCCGGTTAACCTGATTGAACAATCCCTGGCTGATGCGCGTTTGCTGTGTTCAGTCGCTGGAATATAGAGTCCTGAATTAATTAAGCACCTAGGGCGTGCCGTGCGCGTCTTATTTTTCAAGGCGCGCACGGCACGCCCTACAGAAAATAATGTCGCTTAATCAAGGAAGGTCTCTATAATTTGTAGAGAGCTATCGTTTAGGTTTTTTGCATCGGATGAATTGAGCCTTAACCTTGCTAAGGATTAGCTGGGTGCAGGCGGTTAAAAATATAAATAGTTGTTATGATTTAGAGGCATTGAATTGTCGCTTTTGCCGGCCTATAATCACAATTGTTTTTGCTCCTGGATAGCATCATTTATTGTCTTTTGGGAGTCGTAAATCACCCTGTTATGAACTACAGTTAAGTGTGTCTCCTGTTGAAATTAAATCTGTGTAAGAAAGGATTATATGAATTTACTATCGTGTAAAAAATTGTTCATCGCAGTGCTTTCGCTGGGATTTGCAACATTGCTTCCCGCCTTGGCGCAAGCCGATTTGATGGTGTATCCTGCAAAAGGCCAGACGAACGATCAACTTTCTAAAGACCGTTATGAATGTCATACGTGGGCGGTTAAACAGTCTGGTTTTGATCCGAGTAATGTGCAAGCTTATCAGGCAAGTCCACAACCTCAGCAAAAAGGCGAGATTCTTCGTGGTGGTGCACGCGGAGCGGCGGCGGGGGCAGCCATTGGCGCTATCGCAGGCGATGCCGGTAAGGGCGCCGCTATCGGGGCTGCGGGAGGCGGGCTAAAAAGAGGCTTTCAGAAAATTGACAATAACCGAAATTCGCAGAGTCAACCCGCAGCTCCAGCACCAGGTCAGGATGCCTATAATCGAGCCATTGGCGCTTGTCTGACCGGACGCGGATATTCTGTAAATTAAGCGGTCGCATGAGTCGAGTTACTGATAACCAAAGTGGGCAGAAAAACGCTGTCCATACGACTTGGATATCACTATATATTTTAATTTAAGCAAATTAAATGGATAATCAACCAACCCAATATTCTACGCAGACTTCATCATGACTGTTATGACAGTAACCAACGCCCCTTGTGAAATTAATGTGAGCCTTAAAGAGCACACGTTGGAAGCCGCTATTGTCGGTGATTGGGTGCTGGAGGCAAAAACGCCTGAGCTTGAAATGGTATTGGCGCAATTGGGCGATGGGTCAACTATAAAACGCTTGGTTTTCTCAACGGAAGCTTTAGGGCGTTGGGATAGTTTATTGATGACCGAGCTGATTCGCTTGATTGATTATGGTGCCAAACAGGGCATTCAAGTTGATACGACAACGTTGCCAGAAGGTATCCAAGGTTTGCTAAGTTTGGTTTATGCCGTACCTGAACGAGTGGGTGCCAGACGGCAGGTGACTAAAGTGCCGTGGTTTGAGGTGATTGGTAAAGGCGGCTTGCGCATCCATAAAGATGCGCAAGCGTTAGTGGTTTTTATTGGCGAGATCATGCTCAGTGTTTTGGCTTTAACAAGGGGTAAGGCACGCTTTCGTTGGGTCGATTTGTGGGCGCATATCCAGGATTGCGGGCCTTCGGCGTTGCCCATCGTTTCGCTGATTAGTCTGTTGGTGGGCTTGATTTTGGCTTTTGTAGGCGCGGTGCAATTGGCTTTGTTTGGCGCACAAATCTATATTGCCGATTTGGTAGGTTTGGGGATGACACGGGAAATGGGCGGCTTAATGGCTGCCATTATCATGTCCGGGCGCACCGGTGCCTCTTACGCGGCACAGTTGGGTACGATGCAGGTCAATAGTGAAATTGACGCGCTTAAAACCATGGGCTTTGAGCCGATGGAGTTTTTGGTTTTGCCACGCATTCTGGCGCTTATTTTAATTATGCCATTGCTTTGTCTTTATGCGGATTTGATGGGCATAGTCGGTGGGGCGCTGGTGACCGTGAGTTTTTTTGACGTGTCGTTGGTGGAATACCTGAACCGCACGGCTAATGCGGTGCATATATCGGATTTCACGATTGGTATTGTCAAATGTGCCGTCTTTGGCGTGCTGATTGCCTTGTCTGGCTGTATGCGCGGTATGCAATGCGGACGCAGCGCTTCTGCGGTTGGCGATGCGGCCACTTCGGCGGTGGTGACGGGTATTATTTTTATTGTTATTGCCGATTCCTTGATGACGGTGATGTGCAACCGGTTGGGAATTTAAATCATGACCACTGCCAGTCTGACTATCAAAAATATGACCATGGCTTACGGTGATTTTATCATTCAGCGTGATCTTGATTTTACGATTAATCGCGGTGATATTTTTATCATCATGGGCGGTAGTGGATGCGGCAAGAGCACTTTGTTGATGCACCTGATTGGTTTACAGAAGCCCGCCAAAGGTGATGTCTTTTATGGCGAAGAGAGTCTTTGGCACGCTGAACACAAGACCCGTCAACGTATTTTGAAGCGCACGGGCGTGTTGTTTCAAAGCGGGGCCTTGTTAAGCTCAATGACGCTGGCTGAGAATATAGCACTGCCCATCACCGAGCATACCTGTTTGGGAGCGCAGCGAATACGGGAAATTGTCTCTTACAAGCTGGCTTTGGTAGGGCTTGCGGGTTTTGAGGATTATTATCCGTCCGAGATTAGCGGCGGCATGCAGAAACGTGCGGGACTGGCCAGGGCAATGGCGCTGGATCCCGCGATTCTTTTTTTTGACGAACCTTCCGCTGGACTGGATCCGGTCAGTGCCAAGTTACTGGATGATTTAATTCGTAGTCTGCGAGACAATTTGGGATCAACTATCGTCATGGTGACCCATGAATTAGCCAGTATTTTTGCTATCGGCACCAATTCGGTTTTTCTTGATCCGGAAACCAAAACCATGATTGCCAGTGGCGCCCCCAAACAACTACTGGCTGAATCCCGCGACCCTAAAGTGATTCGTTTTCTCACCCGTGGCGAAACGGAAAATCAGGTAACCCAGGCAATAAAAAATCAGGAAACGTGTGACTTATGAGTAAACCGGTTAATCCTTACACCCTCGGCGCTTTTTTGGTGGGTTCCCTTACGCTGCTGATAGTGGCTGTTCTGGTTTTTGGTGGCGGCCAGTTTCTCAAGAAAAAAACCGAATATGTTATTTTCTTCGATGGCGCCTTAAACGGCCTTAATATTGGTGCACCCGTCAAGTTGCAGGGAGTGCAGATTGGCACGGTCAAGGAAATTTCCCTGGAGCTTGATAAAAAATTAGTGCAAATTTACAAGCCGGTGGTGATCGAGATTGATCCTGCCGTGCTTTTGGATGCCACAGGAAAGCCTTTTCAAGTCGCCTCATCGTCGACGGAGCGGCAGCAAAATACCCAGCGACTGATTGATTCAGGCCTCAAGGCCCAGTTGCAAACACAAAGCTTACTGACAGGACTACTGTACGTTGAAGTCAATTTTTTTCGTGGTGAATCACTTAGGTTAACCGGTATTAACTTTAAGGATCTGCCTGAGTTGCCCAGTGTTCCAACGACCGTGGATCAGCTTAAAAGTACGGCGGATGAAATGTTGGGTAAATTTCGTCAATTACCTATAGAAGACATAGTTAAAGACCTCGCGGTCACTTTAAAAGAAATTAAAGAGATAGCGACTTCGGACGAGCTTAAGAAAAATCGTGTGGCCTTGGCCAAAACACTGGCTGAAACCGAACAACTGGTAGCCAATCTTAATAAGGGCTTGGTGCCGTTATTGAACAATATGAATGGAACCATGGCCGATACGCGCACTTTGGTGCAACAATTTACCCACGATATGCGACCGGTGTTGATCTCCAGCGAGAAGACGCTTAATACTGCCACCACCGTATTATTGGAATCCAATCATGCGCTGGGTTCCGTGGAAGCGCTTGCTGCACCGGATGCGCCTTTATGGCAATCACTTGAAGCGCTGCGTGATGCGGCCCAATCCACAAAGAATTTAACCGATTACCTTGAGCGTCACCCCGACTCGATCATTTACGGAAAGGAGTAAGATTATTATGAAATTTGGTGTGGAGGGTGTTAGGGTGCGCATCGCGCACCTAAAAACGCATCCACTAAACGGTTTTATTTGCACCAAAATCTATTGTTGTTTTCTATAGGGTGCCTATTAGGTTTCTACTCTGGCATGGTTGTGGTGCGAGATGCGCACCCTACTAAACTATAAAGTGAGGGCTTATTTATTGTAAGTTGCCTAAAAGCCGGAGTACAAACCTAGGTTTGTATTCCAAACTGACAGGGTCGGGTACGTCACTGCCATTAAGTTAAGCGTATGGAGACTATAAAGTGGAGGCTTATTTATTGTAAATTGCCTAAGGTTATTATGAAATTTGGCGTGGAGGGTGAAATGAAGAGTAGAACGGTTTTTGCATCGGGTATTATTGTTTTGACACTCTTGTTAACGGGGTGTGCGCATGACAGTCAGTCAGTGCAGTTTTATAGGCTTAACGCCGATTCCGGCGTGGACAGAACGCATCAGGTTCCCGTCGTAACCCAAGGTCCGGTGATAGGTTTGGGGCCAATACGCATTCCGGAATATCTGAATCGACCCCAGATGGTGGTTGCAATCACTGATAATCAGTATCAACTTTCCGAAGATCACCGTTGGGCAGAACGTTTGGATCAAAATATCTCTTTAGCTTTATTTAAGGTCTTGCCCAGTCAGTTGGGTACGGATCGCATCGTGCGTTATCCTTGGTCGCAGTGGCAAGTTGTCGATTATCAAGTCGGCATCGATATATTGGAGTTTAATGTGGATGCAAGCGGTCAGAGTCGGTTAATCGCTCAGTGGTTTGTAAAGCATAAAGATAAACTCGCTATCGATAAACGCTCTGTCTACCAATTTCCGGCCTCAACCACCGACTATGCTGCAATGGTTAAAGCCCAAAGCCAATGCCTTTCAAAGTTGGGCGAGGACATCGCCGTAACCTTGCGGCAGCTTATGGCATTAGAAGGCGGCAAGTAAGTTAAGCAAAAAGCCGCTGATTGATTCATTACCTCATGGATCAATGGCTGATTGTTAAGTGTCTCGCGAAGCTGGAGCTTCGGCTTCTGGTTCCCAAGCTGGAGCTTGGGAACCAGAAGAACATTAACTGTTTTTGCTTTTCTTCGCGTCTTCGTGGTGAATGCTTTTCTTTGCTAATGGCGTTCAAAGCTGGCTTGTACTTGTTCCTAAGCTCCAGCTTGGGAGTCAGAAAAATTTGACCTTGACCAATTAAGTGATATTAAATAATATATATTGGTATTTATCACGGGAGGCAAGGGTTATGCAGCAAAAAAATACCAGTGTGACGATAGGCGCTCACTTTGAACAATTTATAGCCAAACAAATTCACCAGGGACGCTATGGGTCGGCAAGCGAAACAGTCAGGGCAGGCTTACGCTTGTTGGAAGAGAGGGAGCTGAAATTAGCGACTTTACAAAAAGCCCTTATAGAAGGCGAGGAAAGTGGCAGGGCGGATTATTCCTTAAAAGGTTTAATAGCCGAGCTTGATCAAGAAAGTGTTAACTAATGGCAGGTTTTAACTTACCAACAAGGCTAAATCCGATCTTAAAGATATTGCCATCTATACTCAAAATACTTGGGGAAAGCGTCAAAGAAACATTTATCTAACCGCGATTGATAAATCATTTTATGCTCTGGCAGCCAATCACCTGAAAGGGCGTGATTGTGGCGAAATACGTAGCGGTTACCGTAAGCATAAAGTAGGCAAGCATATTGTTTACTACCGTGAAATTAACGCAAACCTGATTGAAATAGTCCGTGTTCTTCACAAACGAATGGACATAGAATCCCATCTATAAAACCGCGTGGTCAGTCCCTGTCACATTATCTAAAAAACCTCTGTTATTTAGGCATACTGGCATTCATGAAAAACATTTCCTGTTCCCAAGCTGGAGCTTCCAGTCTCGCGAAGCTGGAGCTTGGGAACCAGAAGAACGTTAACCGTTTTTGCTTTTCTTCGTGTCTTCGTGGTGAATGCTTTTCTTTGCTAATTGCGCTCAAAGCCGACTTGTACTCGTTTTTATGCCCTACCAGCCCGTCTTATCGATGCAAAATCAGTTCCAAAACCAGTTTACTGCCAAAATAAGCCAATAACAGCAATATAAAGCCGATTAATGTCCAGCGTATTGCTGTTTGTCCGCGCCATCCGTAACGTTTTCGGCCGATTAAAAGGCCGGTAAATATGATCCATGCCAGTAGCGATAATACGGTTTTGTGTACCAGATGCTGGGCAAATAAATCTTCTATAAACAAAAAGCCACTGATTAATGAAATGGTCAGGAACACAATGCCTGTGGTGAGCATTTGAAATAATAGGGCTTCCATGGTTTGTAGCGGTGGCAATGATTGAATGATGCGTTTGGGCGGATGGCTTTTTAATTGCTGATCCTGAATGGCGAGTAAAATGGCTTGCAGGGCCGCAATGTTTAACAGGCTAAAAGCAATGATGGAGGTCAGGATGTGGGTGCTCATTGCCCAGTTGTAGCTGGAGAGTAGTTGGGTTTTGTGGGCAAAGTTTAGCTCCAGTCCCAACATGCCGGCCGCGATGGGGAAGAGTGCAATGCCCAGTTTTTCGACGGGTTTATTGATCATCGCTATTAATAAAAGCAGGGCAACAATCATCGCAACCAGTGAGCCGGTGCTAAAAAAACCAAAGTTAAAGCCGTTGCTGCGCTGGAAAACAATCGCTGTATATAAAAAGTGGCTGCAAACTGCCGTCCATGCCAGATAAAGGGCCGCACGATGCATGCGGCTCTGGTCAATATGCCGGATAATAAGCAGGGTGCTTGCCAGGTAAGTGCCGATTGATAGGGTCGCGATTGCTGTGGTGTTCATTGGCTTATAGGTGAGAGCGGGCAAAAGTGTCGGTTAAGGTAATGTTAGCCTAATTAATTGTTCAGTCATTGCAACGGGTGCAAAGGTCTTAATGTATATGGTAATATACCCGATTAAATAGTCCTAGCGCATTTGTACTCGCGAGTAGTTTCCTTAAGATTAAACAATAAAGACATAGACATGTTTGATAATTTAACCGATCGATTAAGTATTACGCTTAAAAAGCTTAAAGGTCAGGGCCGCCTGACTGAAGATAATATCAAGGAAACGCTGCGCGAAGTGCGCATGGCTTTACTTGAGGCTGATGTGTCTCTGCCGGTTGTTACGGATTTTATTGAGCGGGTCAAAGAGGGTGCTTTAGGGCAGGACGTGCAGGCCAGTCTGACACCGGGTCAAGCCATGATCAAGCTGGTTCAGGCTGAACTGGTCAAAGTCATGGGCGAGGCGAATGAGGGTCTTAATTTAAAGGCTGTTCCGCCTGCTGTTATTTTGATGGCCGGTTTGCAGGGTGCGGGTAAAACCACGACAGTTGCCAAGTTGGGTCGTTGGCTGCAAGAAAATCAAAAGAAAAAAGTCGGTGTGGTCAGTGCTGACGTTTATCGTCCGGCGGCTATTAAGCAGCTGGAAATGCTGGCGAATGAAGTTGATTTGGTTTTCTTTGACAGCGATTTGTCGCAACAGCCGATTGATATTGCCAAAAATGCAATTGAAGCAGCCAAGAAAAAATTTCTTGATGTCATTATCATTGATACTGCCGGTCGTTTGCATATTGATGATGAAATGATGGGCGAAATTAAAGCCCTGCACGCGGCAATCAACCCGGTTGAAACATTATTTGTGGTTGATAGCATGACGGGGCAAGATGCCGCGATTACTGCAAAAGCCTTTAATGATGCCTTGCCCTTGACCGGTGTTATTCTGACTAAAGCCGATGGTGATGCGCGCGGCGGTGCGGCGCTGTCGATACGACATGTTACCGGCAAGCCTATCAAATTTATTGGTGTTGGCGAAAAAACCGATGCCTTGGAACCTTTTCATCCTGATCGTATAGCCTCCCGAATTTTGGGTATGGGCGATATGATGAGTCTTATTGAAGAGATTGAGCAAAAAGTTGACAAGGAAAAAGCTGAAAAATTTGCCCGCAAAATGCAAAAAGGCAAGGGCTTTGATCTGGAAGATTTTCGTGAGCAATTGCAACAAATGCAAAGTATGGGCGGCGTCAGTTCCCTGCTGGACAAGTTACCCGGCATGAGCAGCATTCCTCAAGAGATGAAAGATAAGGTTAATGATAAGGAGCTCGCGCGTCAGATTGCCGTCATTAACTCAATGACTTTTCAAGAAAGACGTTACCCTGATTTGATAAAAGGTAATCGTAAAAAGCGTATTGCAGCGGGTTGTGGGCAACAGTTGCAGGATGTTAATCGTATTTTAAAGCAATATCTGATGATGCAGAAAATGATGAAGAAGTTTAAATCAGGCAATATGGCTAATATGATACGCGGCATAAAAAGCAATGTACGCGGCATGAGAAAGTAGTTTTTTTTAGTTGCTTTAACGAGTAGTTACGCGAAAAAAAGAGGCTAAGTGTTGATTTTTTCTAATTTGTTCTTCACTTATAGTAAAATTCGCGTAAAATAGGCAGATTAACAATGATTAAATGTATATTTGAGGAAAATAGATGGTAACCATTCGTCTTTCAAGAGGTGGCGCTAAGAATCGCCCTTTTTATCACGTTGTTGTAACCGATAGCAGAAGCGGTCGGGATGGTCGTTATATTGAACGTGTTGGGTTTTTTAATCCACTGGCACGTGGCAATGAAGAAAGATTGCGTTTGGACAGTGATCGGGTTGATTATTGGAAAGCCAATGGCGCTCAACCTTCCGAGCGTGTTGCAAAGTTGATTAAAGACGCCGTTAAAGCAGCTGCATAAGCGGTTGTCAAATCAGCAACAAATAAACGTTGGGAAAATTTCTGGCGTTTTTGGCATAAAAGGATGGGTTAAAGTATTTTCCTTTACGGAGTGTAGAGAGAATATTTTAAGTTACTCACCTTGGTTGCTAAAAAAAGACAGTGAAACCCGGTTGGTTAATGTTATTGACGGAAAGCTACAGGGTAAAGCGGTAGTCGCTCAACTTGATGGCGTTAATGATAGAGATCAGGCAGCAAGCTTTATGGGGTGGGATATTTATATAACACCCGAGCAATTACCAAAAGTGGCAAAAGACGAATATTATTGGTCTGACTTAATTGGTTTGAACGTTGAAACCGATTTGGGCGTTCAGTTAGGTGTTGTTGAAAGTCTGTTGGAAACTGGCGCAAATGATGTCGTTATTGTTAAAGGAGAGCGGGAGCGGGTCATTCCGTTTTTACAGGGACAGACAATCATTGCTATTGATCTGGAAGCTGGCAGGATGGTTGTGGATTGGGATCCTGACTTTTAATTACCATCATGCGATTTGATGTTGTAACATTATTTCCCGAAATGATAACAGCAGCTGCAAGTTACGGTGTAACGGGCAGGGCAATAGAGCGCGAGATAGTCAGTTTGTCAGTATGGAATCCTAGAGACTATACGCACGACAAACACAAAACGGTTGATGATCGTCCTTACGGTGGCGGGCCGGGAATGGTAATGAAATACCAGTCCTTGCACGATGCAGTCAACGACGCAAAGCAGGCGGGTAGTGGCACGGCAAAAGTGGTTTATTTAAGTCCACAAGGCAAGCCAATCACACAGGCTTTGTTATCAGAAGCTTGCGATATTTCGCAATTAATTTTGGTTGCAGGGCGCTATGAGGGTGTTGACGAGCGCTTTGTTGATAGGGATTGTGATGACGAATGGTCGGTAGGTGACTACGTTATTAGCGGTGGTGAACTGGCTGCATTGATAGTCATTGATGCCGTAACCCGTTTATTACCGGGTGTACTTGGCCATAAAGAGTCTGCCCTGCAAGATTCTCATATGAATGGTTTGTTGGATTATCCGCATTTTACCAGGCCTGAACAACTTGAAACATGTTCAGTACCGGACGTTTTATTGAGCGGCAATCATGCGGATATAGAGCGCTGGCGCATGAAGCAGGCGTTGGGTAGAACTTGGCAAAGACGGCCGGATTTATTAAAAAAAAAGAATTTAAGTGCAGAGCAGGAATATCTGCTAACACAATTTAAAAGTGAAGTTGAATAGGGTGTGGTGATGAGCAATATTATTGATGTATTGGAAAATGAACAGCTAAGACAGATTCCTGAATTTAATCCAGGTGATACTGTTGTTGTTCAAGTTAAAGTAAAAGAAGGCGAGCGTGAGAGAATTCAGGCTTTTGAAGGCATTGTGATTGCAATACGTAATCGCGGATTAAACTCTGCTTTCACCGTCAGAAAAATTTCTCATGGTACAGGTGTTGAGCGTGTTTTTCAAACTCACAGCCCCATTATCAGCGAGATTACTGTTAAGCGTCGTGGCGATGTCCGTCGTGCTAAATTGTATTACTTGCGTGACCTGACAGGTAAAGCAGCGCGTATTAAAGAAAAACTGTAAGCAGTTTTTGTTTGTTACCGTTAAAAAAGGCAGCTTATAGCTGCCTTTTTTTATGTTTAAATTTAAGTGCTTTAGCGGTTACACGCTTGCTTATAGAGCCCTGAATTAATTAAGTGCGTAGGGCGTGCTGTGCGCGCCTTATTTTTCAAGGCGCGCACGGCACGCCCTACAGAAAATAATGTCGCTTAATCAACGAAGGTCTCTATAACTTAATGGCAGTGACTACGGATGCGTGTCTTTTTACAATCCTGATATACTAGCGGTATAAGAAATCAGCGTCAGGATTAGCTTTATGCCTCGTATTAAGTGGGGGCTGAACTGTGACAAAAAAATAATCATTACGCTGACTTTACCAAAAAAATTCTATCAATATTTCCGATAAAAAATGACTAAACAAGAAAAATCCTTAACAATGACTGTGCTGATGACACCCGATATGGCTAATTTTTCGGGTAATGTGCATGGCGGTTCGTTATTAAAATTACTGGATCAGGTGGCTTATGCCTGTGCCGCAAAATATTGCAAAAGTTATGTGGTGACTGCCGCGCTGGATCAGGTTTTCTTTAGACAGCAAGTCAATGTCGGTGAGTTGGTGACTTTTTTTGCCCGGGTTAATCATGTGGGGCGGTCATCAATGGAAATCGGGGTAAAAGTAGTTGCCGAGCATTTAAGAACCAATGAGAAAAGGCATACGACTTCTTGCTACTTTACCATGGTGGCTATTGATGAACAGGGTAAATCTTTTGAAGTACCGCGTTTAACGCTGGAAACGGAGGCCGAGAAAAAACATTTTGTGGCGGCTGAATTGCGCAGGAAAATGCGCCAGGAAAGCCTGGAGAAAAGTCGTGCGCTTTACGTTGAATTATCAGAGGATGAGTTTTAAGTGGGTCTACAAGAAAATTTTGAACAACTGCCGTTAAAGGATTTTGCCGAGAAAGCCTATCTGGATTATTCCATGTACGTTATTCTCGACCGGGCTTTGCCACATATAGCCGATGGCTTAAAACCGGTACAGCGGCGTATTGTTTTTGCCATGTCCGAGCTGGGTTTAAACGCCCTTGCCAAGTATAAAAAATCGGCACGTACCGTCGGTGATGTGTTGGGCAAGTACCATCCGCACGGAGATTCTGCCTGTTATGAAGCCATGGTATTGATGGCGCAGAATTTTTCTTACCGTTATCCACTGGTTGACGGGCAGGGCAATTGGGGCTCGCCGGATGATCCTAAATCATTTGCTGCCATGCGTTATACCGAATCACGCCTGACCGCTTACGCCAATACCTTGCTAAGCGAATTAGGGCAGGGCACGGTTGAATGGTCGGATAATTTTGATGCCACCTTAAAAGAACCGGTGTTGTTGCCCGCAAGATTGCCCAATATCTTGCTTAATGGCACCATGGGTATTGCCGTGGGTATGGCGACGGATATACCGCCGCACAATCTTCGGGAAGTGGCGGCGGCTTGTCTGCAATTGTTGGACAAGCCTGACAGCACCCTGGAAGATTTATTCGAGCACATCAAAGGGCCTGATTACCCAACCGATGCTGAAATCATCACCTCTGCCGAGGATATACAGAAAATGTATTTTAGCGGGGGCGGTTCGATAAAAATGCGGGCTATTTATGAGCAGGAAGAGGGTAATATTGTCATTACCGCGCTGCCACATCAGGTATCCGGGGCCAAGTTGATGGAGCAAATCGCTGCGCAAATGTTGGCGAAAAAACTGCCCATGATTGAAGATTTGAGAGATGAGTCGGATCATGAAAATCCTACCCGCTTATTAATCATTCCAAAATCCAAGCGCATCGATGTCGATGCGGTTATGTCGCATTTATTTACCACGACGGAGCTGGAAAAAAGCTATCGTGTCAACATGAACATGATAGGCATGGATGGCAAGCCAAAAGTCAAAGGACTCAGGGATATTCTCGTTGAATGGCTGGCCTTTCGTACAGAAACGGTACGACGACGTTTACAGTATCGCTTGGATAAAGTGCTGGCCCGGTTGCATATATTGGATGGCTTGTTAATCGCCTATCTGAATATTGATGAAGTGATCGCCATTATTCGTAGCGAAGATTATCCCAAGCCGGTATTGATGACACGGTTTGGGCTGACCGATATCCAGGCCGAAGCCATCCTGGAATTAAAGTTAAGGCATCTGGCCAAGCTCGAAGAAATGAAGATTCGGGGTGAGCAGGATGCGCTGGAAAAAGAACGCGCTGCGCTGGAAAAAACCTTGGGTTCCAAGCTGTTGCTAAACCGCTTGATCAGAAAAGAAATTGAGCGTGATGCCGAGCAATATGGCGATGCTCGTCGTTCGCCGATTGTTGCAAGAATAGCCGCTGTTGCTCTGCAAACTACTGCACTTATCAGTAATGAACCGTTAACCATTATTTTGTCAGAAAAAGGCTGGATACGCGCGGCAAAAGGTCATGATATTGAAGTCGACAGTTTAAATTACCGTTCCGGGGATAGTTTTCTGGATGCGGTAAAAAGCCGCTCAACACAACCTGTTTATTTACTGGATTCTACAGGCCGTGCTTACAGTACTTCTGCCCACGATTTACCCTCAGCGAGAACGCAAGGCGAACCGTTAACCGGTCGACTTAATCCACCCGCCGGTTCAATGTTTACGCATTTGCTTGCCGGTAATCCTGATGACTGGTTTGTATTGGCCAGTCATTTTGGCTATGGTTTTAGAGTCCAGTTAAAAGAGCTGTCGAGCAAAAATAAGGCGGGCAAGTTATTGATTACCCTTCCCAAGGGTGCAAAAGTCTTAAAGCCTGTACCTGTCCGTAATGAGTCGGATTTGTTGGCAGTCGTTACCTTGCAAGGCCGCTTGTTGGTTTTTCCTGTAGCTGATCTACCGGCACTGGCACGCGGCAAAGGCAATAAACTCATACAGATTCCTCCGGTTGATTTGGCTGCTGGCACTGATTTTGTAGTTGCCGTATTAGCGATACCCGAACAAAGCCCGTTAAAAGTGGTATCCGGCAAGCGGTTTTTAACATTGAAAGCCGCCGATATAGAACACTATACGAGCAGTCGTGCAAAAAGAGGTTTACATTTACCTCGGGGATTTCAGCGTGCTGAAGGTTTGGAATGTGAGTAGTATTTACATCGTTCCCACGCTTACGCTGGTCGGGGTTTGCAACCCCGACCGAAACGTTTGAAGATCGTAGCAACTACAAAACGTGAGGAGAACTCGATGATCATGCATAAAGACATCTATCTCGACTTCATGTGTCGGCGAGGAGTTGGATTCAAAGACTTGGTAGCGTCCTCGCCAGACTCGTACATCTCATACCTAAATAGCATTTCGAGACTTATCGGCTCAGACAGCACGTCCGCCGTACTTCGTAACAAAAATCGACATAAGCAGTATTTTCCGAAAGATTAAGGGTAAACGAGCTGAAAGCACAATTCGCAACTGCTGCTCAGCTATGCGGCAGCACGTCGTCATGGTTGAGACCAAATGTCTTTGATGTTATTTGTAAGCTGTGTATATGCGTAGTTGTATTTCTCCCAGTTTAGAAAAGCTAGATTTGAAAGTTATTTTTGTCAATTGAGATTAAAAAGAGAAGAAGACAATCAAGCCTAGATGATATACACTTTCAGATAAATAATTTCCAAGTCTTGTACTGAATTACCCTGATTTCAAAGGGCTGAAACTGGAAAAGTTGGAGATTTAATTTCTGAAAGTCTATAGCTTGTTATGTGTGTTAAGAGTGAGGAAAGATATGAAATATATGATAGAAAGAGGCAAGAAAAGGAATGCCTATATATCCGCTGGGATACGAAAGGCCTTAGAAAACCAGCGGTTCAGTTTCAGAACTATAGAGGGAGTTGCCCGGGAAGCAAAAGTCACTACGCAAGATGTAGAAGTTGCAATAGCAAATCATTCTGATGAAATTGTTGTGCTTTATCGAAGAGGAACAAATGGCGAGCGCCTAGTAACTACCAGAAGCCACTACAAGAAGAAAGCCTCAATTAAAGAAAAAATGATGGGGGCAATATTAAACTGTGTCTACTGATAATGTACTTATTCTTGGGTTTATAATCACGAAGGCGACAGTTTTCAATTTAGCTGGTTTATTTGGAGGCTGCTTTCCTTTACTGCACGCTATAATAACGCGACAGAAGACTCCTCTATCGCAAAAAATAGATCTTGACATAGAGTTCTTTTTTGTAAATGCACTAATAATTCCTCTAGGTGCCTTAATGGTTACAGCACTAGCGGTTGCATTTGATGGTATTACTTCATGGGGTGCAGCTCTCTATCTCGGTGCAAGCTTACCTGTTTTAGTTGAAAAAGCACTTGGGTCAAGTCAGTCAACGGTGGATAACTTGACAAAGGATCAATAGTTGACGAGTGCATAACATCCCGTACTGGGAGGCTGTTCGAGAATGCCGACGAAAAGCCCTGTCGGGCAACGATAACGCCGTTGCCTGACATACTGTGATTTTTTACAAGGTACTTTATAACTGATTAATGAGTTTTAGTTCTTGCGGATAAGGCGACAGGTAATAAGATTCTTCTATATAAGGATCGGGGGATTTACGGAAATGATGTTTAAGCAGGGTCAACGGTACAATCAGCGGTATTTCACCACTCCGATATCGTTCAATCACTTCACAAAGTTCCGATTTATCATCGGTGCTTAATTCTTTTTTTAAGTAACCCTGAATATGTTGCAACACATTAACGTGGTTACTGCGATTGACAACTATTTTAAGGGTATTCATTAGCTGTAAAATATACTGCTCGGCAATTTCCAGCAGATTATCTTTGGTTAAACGGGCTAACAATTGCCCCAATTCACGATAATCGGCATGACTCATAATGATCAGTTTATGGCGGGCATGAAAATGAGTCAGTTTTTGAGCTGAAAGACCTTCTGCCAATAGCTGTTGCCAACGATAGAGTACATAAACACGCTGGATAAAATTCTCACGCAAGCCTGGATCGCCAAGGCGTCCTTCTTCTTCTACCGGCAACAACGGATTATTACGCATCATTTCTTGTGCGAAAATACCAAAACCTTCACGGTGCGGTTGATTGCCAGAGTAAACCTTAACACGCTCCATACCACAACTGGGCGAATCCTTTTTTAAAATATAACCGCATAACCCGGAATGACGCTCTTTTTGTTGTGCAGCAACGTCAAGTAAACGTTTTGTCAAATCCAGTTCCGGATCTTTAACCCCCACGCAACGTATGACATCATCAGTTTTTACCAGATGAATGGTAGGTCGGGGTATACCTAAGCCAATCGCTACTTCCGGGCAGAAGGGGTAAAAGTCAAAATATTCACTAAGCGTACCGACAATGTAAGCATCGCGTTTGTGACTGCCATCAAAACGGACTTGTTCACCCAGTAAACAACTGCTAATGCCGATAGGGATTTTTTTTATCATGTCTGTTGCTAGGGGATTCAAATTTTTGCGGTCGATTCGGTAAAAGGTTGCAGATTAAGGCGCCCGATTCCTTAAGCTCTTAAGGATTATCTCTTGCGGTTCTGCGATTGTTTCAGATATCACAACGGGATTTACCGCCACGACCACAAGCCTTTTACTGGTTGGGATCATCATTTTATTAAATTTACGGTTTTTAAACCAGACGGCGACACGAAAAGCCAGTAATAAAACAATCAGGATTAAATAAAACAAAGGTTCAGCCAGATTGCCTTTGAGTTGCCAGTAGTAATGAAGAATACCGGCAATTGCAGCAACATAAATATACCGATGAAGTTTTTTCCATGTTTTACCCATGCGCTTTTTAGCCCATTTGGGCGATGATAGCGCTAATAAAAAAACAATGGTATAGGCTAATATTCCAAACCAAATATAAGAACTTTCAATAATATCAGTGCCAATAATGCCCCACTTCAGACCATGATCCAACAGCAAATAGGCCAGTAAATGCAAAGTCGCATAAAAGAAAGCATACAAGCCTAACAATTGCCGGTAATCGGTCATGCCACGCCATTTTGTAATCGTTTGAATCGGCGTAATAGCCAGTGTCAGCCATAAAAAACGTAATGACCAATCGCCCAAGCGAATATGTAGCGCTTGGATGGCATTTGAACCTAAATTGTCGAAAGCAATATCAATAAACAGCCATACCAAGGGTAATAAACCAGCGATTATCGTTAAAGACCACAAGTTGTTGAATCGTAAAACCATCAGAAAAAATGCCGTAAGTCCATATCGTTATACATTGAAGCTACTTGTTCGCCATAGCCGTTAAATAATTCAGTTTGCCGACGTGGCGTAAAAAAACTGCCGCCTAATTGGCGCTCAGTGTTTTGGCTCCAACGTGGGTGGGCAACCGTCGGATTTACATTGCCGTAAAAACCATAGTCATTAGGTGCAAACTTATTCCAGGTTGTAACGGGCGGCCTTTTTAATAGCTCAATTTTTACAATCGCTTTAATGCTTTTAAAGCCATATTTCCAAGGCACAACCAACCGCAAGGGCGCACCATTTTGCTTTGGCAGCGTATCGCTGTACATCCCAACAGCCAATATTGTCAACGGATGCATGGCTTCATCAATGCGTAAGCCTTCGATATAGGGCCATTCCAGCATGGTGTTGCTCAGTTGATTGGGCATTGCTTTGGGTTGATAAACGGCGGTGAATTTTACAAAATGGGCCGTTGACAAAGGCTTAACCATTTTTAAAAAACTACCCAACGAAAAACCAACCCACGGCACAACCATTGACCACGCTTCGACACAGCGAAGACGATAGATATATTCTTGGAGCGACTGCTGACGCAAAATATCTTCCAAATAATAAGTACCCGGTTTTTCCACTTCACCGCTGATCTCTACAGACCAAGGGTCTGTAATCAGATTTTGCGCCAGGCTTGTCGAATCTTCTTTATTAAACGAGAACTCATAATAGTTCGTGTAATTTTTGATAAGTTCGGCAGGCGTAAGGGTTAAAGAATCAGTTGGAAAATTGCCTTTGGGCAAATCTCCCCACAACGATTTATTGTTGGCCAATGTTGGCGAAATGCCTGCACCGGCAATTAGGGTTGCCAACATCCCTTTAATGATCTGACGACGATTCTTAAAAACCAACGGATCAGTAATTTCACTGGATGGAATGTCTTTTTTTGTTTTTATTATCATCGCTGAAGTTATTTAACGTCAATCAGTCAATCTATGAAGCGGGTAAACCGCCATAGCTTATCTATAGTTCTTATAATTACTCACCAGATATCGGCTTCAATAATCGAACACTGGTGACACGGGTTTCAACGGATTTTATTGTTGGTCGAAAAAAGCCCTTAAGTGCTTATAGGTGCTATTTTCATAAGATTAAAAAACTTCTCTTATCCGTGTCATCCGTGTTCTATTTTTTAGCAGCTGAGTAGTTACTATTGTTTTCTGCCCTTAGGTATCCGGCTCAATAATTTTTTGAATTTAAGTTCAGTAATAAATGCCAATGAAAAAAGCTGTATAAAATTTTCAGCTTCAATTAAATCAAGGCCAATATGTTTAGGAACCGCTATTTGTCGAGTTCCAAACAGCCGGTCCCAAACTGAAAAAACAATCCCGTAGTTACTATCGTGCTCTTTACGCAAGGTTGAATGATGTGTTCTATGCAATGACGGCGTAATAAATACTTGTGAAATAAACTCTTCATTTTTAATGCGAATATTGGCATGATGAAATAACACAAAAAACAATTCGACAATCTCAATAGAAAGCACCAAATAGGCATTCACGCCAATGACCACTACAAATACACACTTATAAATAATTTCCAGCAACAAATCAAAAACGTGAAAGCGAAAGCCGGTAGAAACATGAAAGCCTTTATCACTATGATGCACTTTATGAAATCGCCACAAATACTCGTATTTATGGCTGGCAACGTGCCATAGATAAATGGCCAAATCAAAAAAAGCAAACGCCAGCAACCATTTAAGCGGGCCATTATCCAAGCCGCTTAATAAGCCATAAGAGGCAAATTGTTGTGCGACAATAAATAATGATGAGGCTCTTAATACGGTCAGAATGACGTTGTTAACCAAAAATGCAGTGGTATTGGTAACAAACGATTCCTTAAATGTCTTCTGAGAAAATTCACGAAAAGGATGACGCTTCTCGATAATGATTAATAAAATAAAAGCAACTATGGCTAGACCAAATAATGCTTCATTAAAAAACATGCCACCGTCAGGGCTGGCATTATCAGTTGCATTCATAAATGGGCCTTAATGGTTTGCATTGTTTTATTAAACATCAATTACTTATTCTTGCCGGCGTTTAATAAATCGTTCAACTCTTTAATTTCATTACTGGCGTTAACCTGGTTCGTTATATCGTATTGCACGCCCAGATAATAAATGACCCGATGTTTTTTATCAAATAGCGGGGTTATTTTTAAACGATTAAAAAACAAGGTGCCGTCTTTTTTATAATTACGCAAGGTGACTTCAACGGCCTCGTGATTTTTCATGGCCTCAGCAATTTGATAGCGCCCTTCCTGGTCTCTATCGTCACCCTGAAGAAAACGGCAATTGTAACCAACGGTTTCTTCCTGGTTGTAGCCGGTCAAACGCTCAAAAGCTTTATTTGCATAAACGATGGGTGATCCTTCCAAATCAGGATCCGCCAAAGTAACACCATTGACACATTCATCTAAAATAGCGGAAAGTACTTGCGGAATAAGACCGCTATCTTTTTCAACAATAAAAGGCATATTTTAATTCCAATTCTTATAATAATTACGGAGCGATCAGCTATTAGCTCGGAACAACTGTGAGTAAATTTTTAATATTTTCAACCGTATTTTCTGCGCCATCTTCAATGGCAGATCGAATCAGTTTTTGAAATGGACGCATAAAAACGTCAATTTCCGGCAATTCGAAACGAAAGGTCAAGCGAGTGGATTTTTGCTCACTACTTTCCAAAAAATAACTGTGTATATAGGGCTCGGTGATGCCTTTAAAGATAAGCGTTATAGAGGGTTGATAATGGGTTATTTCAAAAATCGATTCAACTTTTGTCCCGTTGTCTTCACGAATTTGCTTTGCTTTGGCTCCGACAAAAACATGGTTGCCATCCAGCGGTTCAAATTCAACAACTTCTAGTGCCCATTTAGGGTAGTTATCATAAAAATGCTCACCAATATAATAAAATACATCGTTAATCGATCTGTTGATTTCAATGTTTGCCTCACCAGCAATTGGCTTGGATGAATCAAACGAAAATTTAATTTGCACTGCAATACCCCTCCCAGTTGAAAAAATTACTCAACCTAAATTATTGTTTTTATAAAAGCTGCCTGCAGAAATAACACGACTACTTTAATTTTATTATTTTTTGTTTTAAGTAAAATCTGTCTTTAATAGAACTTTATAA
>Ga0208495_1000142_pt1 | contig 38610 bp, 33 predicted proteins | sample CryBogmetaGMA14M_FD_184551 | JGI IMG/M metagenome (GOLD analysis project Ga0208495, IMG submission 184551) | Freshwater microbial communities from Crystal Bog, Wisconsin, USA - MA14M (SPAdes) | ecosystem: Environmental > Aquatic > Freshwater > Lake | place: Crystal Bog, Wisconsin, USA...
CGCTCTTCGCCTTCGCGAGCTACAATGCCGGGCCGGGGAATATCTCGAAGATGCGCAAACTGGCACAGAAGCGCGGACTCGATCCGAACATTTGGTTCAACAACGTTGAGGTGGTGACCGCTGAGAAGATCGGTTTCCAGACTACAACCTACGTCCGCAACATCTATAAGTATTACGTCGCCTACAAGCTGACGCTCAAGAACATAGAGGAGAAGCGCAATGCGCGAGAGCACCTCTCGCCGAACAAGAATCAGCAAAGTAAATAGCGAAGGGGGGGTCTTTTAAACAGTCATATTTTAGACGATGCTATTACGAAGGAAACAGAATCGCACTTTGAGGCTTGCCGAAAAAGCAGGAAAGGTTTATATAGGGACCGAAAACCTCTCTTAGTTTCAGACCTGATTTGTCCAAAACCATTTGAAGACGTACAAAGATAAAAACCTTGATTTCTCTAAAATTATGGTGTAAAGACCACATCCGTTTTACAAAAATTAAAGAGGACTCCTTGTCCGGGCCCTGTATCCGGACTTTAGAGCCGAGAGGAGGAAAAATTGAGAAGATACGAAACCATCTTTATTATCCCCGCCGATCTGACCGAAGATGAGATCCATGCCCTGATCGAACGCTACCAGTCGATTATTACCAAGAACAAAGGAATGGTGATCAAGGTCGAGAAATGGGGAAAAAGGAAAATGGCTTACGAAATCAAAAAACAAATCAGGGGATTTTATGTCCTGATGGATTTGGTAAGCGACAACGCCGTCATTACGGAACTGGAAAGAAATTTCAAAATCGATGAAAAGATTTTGAAATTCATGACCATCAAAAAAGAGGATGCGGTCGATCTGAAGGAAATCGAAAAAGAGATTGCGGCCGCCTCTGCACCTTCAGCAACGGTGGAAAGTTCTGCTAATAAAGCGAGTGAGGCCCCATTGGAAATTTCAAAAGCTGAAGAGGTCAAGGGAGGAGGCGAATAGAAGATGAGTGAAGCACCGAGAAGTCATGGCCAGCGACCACCGAGACCCCAGAAGAAATTCTTTCACAGAAGGAAGTTCTGCAGATTCTGCACGGATTCAGCGATAAAAATTGACTATAAGAATCCTCAAACCTTAAGAGATTTTGTCACGGAGCGGGGGAAGATCATGCCGAGGAGAATCACAGGCAACTGTGCTATTCATCAGAGAGAACTATCGCTGGCGATCAAGAGGGCCAGGACCATCGCGCTGCTGCCTTTTGTCGTTTCTGATAACTGATGGTTTTCTTCTTCCGGCATGGATGATGGGTACTGAGACAGGCATTCTAAGCAACAGGTTCAGGCCTTGAAAAACGCGTGGGGCGGATTCTTTAATCGTGATTTTTTCCTGGGTATTGTCATATCCTCCCTGTCGCTTCTGTCTGTTGCGCTGATTCCGCTGGTTGGCTCTATCGTCGTTATTTTCACACCCCTGCCGATTCTTTTTTATTACACAAAGCTTGGCCGGCTCAGGGGAATGGCTGCTTTAGGGTTTTCGCTATGGCTGGTGGTATCCCTGCTCAGCCTGATCAGCCCGGAGACGATTTTCCCCCTGTTCTTCCTGATGGGACTGACCGGAGTGTTTCTATCAGAAAGCCTGCAGAAACAGTGGTCCATCGAGAAAACGATGCTCATCCCCCTGTTTTCTGTTTTAGCGGTGGGAACCGGCTTACTGACGTTTCATAGTCTTCAGTCCGGCCAGTTCCCCTGGCAATTCATTCATGTGTATATCAGCAGAAGTATCGAGGAAAACATCCGTCTTTATGCACAGCTGGATATTTCCTCAGACCAGATTAATCTGATCAAGGATAACACCAAACCGATTGCCCTGTTTCTGACCCGAATCTTTCCCGCTTCTGTTGTGGTCAGTACCGGACTCTGTCTCTGGCTGAATATCCTGTTGGCCCGGCCCTTTTTTCAAAAGCGTGGGATGCCTTATCCCGACTTTGGCGACCTGACACGCTGGAAAGCTCCGGAGAAAGTGATCTGGTTGCTGATCGCGGCCGGAGGAATGTTGCTCATTCCGCAGACCCTTGTTAAATATTCCGGCCTGAACATTTTGATCCTTTGTCTGTTTATTTATCTTGCGGAAGGAATTTCCATCATCGGCTTCTTCTTTAAGGTGAAAAAAGTTCCTTTCCTTTTCCGGATGATGTTGTATTTTCTGCTCCTGATTCAGCAATATCTTTTGCTGATTGTCGTGGCTTTGGGGTTGTTTGATTTGTGGGCGGACTTTCGAAAATTCATCAGACCGGCGCCGGACCCCGGCCTGTAAGTTCTGATATTATGATGGCTTGATGATAAGGAGGATGATCATGAAGGTGATATTGAAAGAAAACGTGGATGCGCTTGGAAAAGCAGGCGATGCCGTGAAGGTATCCGATGGCTATGCGAGGAACTACTTGATTCCCAAGAAGCTGGCCATCGAAGCGAATGTCAAAAATCTCAAAGTCCTGGAACATGAAAAGAAAAATATCCTACAGAGAGCCGAGAAGGACAGAAAGGTCGCGGAAGCACTGGCGCAAAAATTTTCCGGTGTAACCTGCACAATCGCGAGACGCATCGGCGAACAGGACAAATTATTTGGGTCGATCACGACTAAGGATATTCAGGAGTCCCTGCTTGAGCAGAAGCTCGATGTGGATCGAAAAGGGATCATCATCGACGAGCCGATCAAGGCTCTCGGGGAATTCCCCGTAAAAATTAAATTACACGCAGGCGTCACGGTCGAAATCAAAGTGATCGTTGTTGCCGAACCCTGAAGGAGCAGCATTTCATTTGCCATGAAAGACATTGATACATCACTGCATCGTCTCCCCCCCCAGAACCTTGAGGCGGAACAGTCTATCCTGGGCGGGATTCTCCTGGACAATCATGCGCTGGACAGCGTCCTGGAGATTCTGATTCACAAGGATTTTTATAATGAATCCCATCGGAAGATCTTTGCCGCCATCGTTGAATTATCAGACCGGAACGAGCCCAGCGATCTCATCACGCTCAGCAATATCCTGAAGGACAAAAAGCAACTGGATCAGGTGGGTGGGATGGCCTATCTGGCTTCACTGGTCGACAATGTTCCTTCCGCGGCAAATATAGCCTATTACGCAAAAATCGTTAAGGAAAAAGCCATTCTCCGGCATCTAATCGGCACCGCCACCGAAATTCTGACCAAGAGCTATGATACGGGAGCGGCTGTCGATGAGGTTCTGGATGAAGCGGAACATGCCATTTTCGAAATAGCCGAAAATAAAATCCGGCCTGCTTTCTCTCCCATCAAAGATATTATCAAAGACAGTTTTAAAACCATTGAAAAGCTTTTTGAACGTAAAGATCTGATTACAGGAGTCCCCACCGGTTTCGCAAAAATCGATGATCTGACATCAGGATTGCAAAAATCCGAGCTGATCATTGTTGCCGGCCGTCCCAGTATGGGAAAAACCGCTTTCGCTCTCAATATTGCCCAGCACGCAGCGATGGAAGCCGGTATTCACGTCGCCATCTTCTCTCTCGAAATGTCCAAGGAGCAACTGGCCATGCGTATGCTCTCCTCGGAAGCCAGAGTTGATTCCCAGCGTCTCCGGAAAGGGTTTCTGGGGGAGACAGACTGGCCGAAGCTGACCACGGCCGCCGGCCGTCTGTCCGAAGCGCCGCTTTTTATTGATGACACACCCGCCATCACCGTTCTGGAAATGAAAGCCAAGTCAAGACGTTTGAAAGCGGATTCCGGTTTGGGATTAATTATTCTGGACTACCTTCAGTTGATGCGAAGCGGTTCGTATAAGGATTCGCGGGAGCAGGAAATATCCGAGATCAGCCGCTCATTGAAGGCTCTGGCGAAAGAACTTAACGTCCCCATCGTTGCTCTCTCACAGCTCAATCGAAAAGTCGAAGACCGCACAAACCGGCGGCCGCAAATGGCTGATTTGCGGGAATCCGGCGCCATTGAACAAGATGCAGATGTGATCGCTTTCATTTACCGTGATGAAGTCTATAACAAATCGGAGGATAATCCCGAAAAGGGATTAGCGGAAGTGATCATTGGAAAACAGCGGAACGGCCCTACCGGCATGGCCAAACTGGCCTTCCTTGAAAAATACACTTGCTTTGAAAATCTGGCCCGCGCTGAGGACATGCATTAATGTTCTATTAACTTCGGTTCCTTTCCCAGATAGGGAATCGCCAGACGCATCTTATTCAGGGCCTGTTTTTCAATCTGTCTCGCCCGTTCGCGGGTAATATCGTAACGGTTACCGATTTCCTGAAGCGTTTCGGGGTGATCGGCCATCACCCGGTGCTTGATGATATATTTTTCTTTTTCATTGAGTTTCGCCAAAGCCCCGGCAATATTCCTTTTCACCAGAGCCATCTCTTCCTTTTTAATGAGCGATATCTCCTGATCTTCACCCTCATAAGCCAGGGAATCCATATGGGTACTTTCGCCATCTTCACTGATGAAGGCATCCAGCGAGAGATCCCGATGGCTTAAACGCAAATCCATCTCCGCGAGCTCGACCTCCTTGACGCCAAGAGACTCGGCAATCTCGCTGAATTCTGGATTTTTTTCAGAGAGATTTTCCAGTCTCTTCTTGGCTTGCGAGAGCTTGAAGAACAGCTTGCGCTGCGCCTGGGTCGTACCGATTTTGACAAGGCTCCAGGATTTAATGATGTAATTCTGCATGTACGCCCGAATCCACCAGACCGCATAGGAAATGAGGCGATACCCCTTATAAGGATCAAATTTCTTGACGGCATGCATGAGACCGATGTTACCCTCCTGAATCAAATCGGCCAGTTTGATCCCGTAATTGCGATATTCATGGGCAATCTTGACGACAAATCTCAAGTTTGAAACAACGAGTTTTTCTGCGGCCTCCATGTCATTATTCTTTTTTAGCTCGACAGCCAGCTTGAATTCCTCTTCCGCCGTCAGAAGAGGATAACGGTTTATTTCGACAATATAGATATCCAGGGTACCGGTTACAGCTGGTAATTCCAAGGCATCTGCCTCCTTTTTTCAGCAAATATATAATTTTGTCTGTTACAATGATTCAATTTTAACAGTCAAGAATTTTTATGATAACTTAGATGATCTTAACATAATAATTTGATTTTACAAATAATGCGCTGCCTTGACATCCCTTTCTTCCATGGTTAATTTATTACAGATTTTATTGGAATCGGAGATTGAAAAAAATGAATTCCCTGAATAGAGTATTGCTTGATCATGCCTGCCGGATTGCCAGTGAAATCGAAGCCAAAGCCCTGCTTTTGTATGCAGACGCGGCTGAAGACCTTCCGATTGCTGAAGAACCCAAAGTCTGTTTTAACGTGATCCTGGTCACCAAAGGGAACGAGGAAATACCCGCCAAATTCAAAGACTGCGGCACCCGGATTCAGGTGCCGAATGTGAATCTTACCCGGGTTGGCCAGATCAAAATCGCCATTACCAAAGGGATTGCCATGGGTCTTTTTCACCAGGGAGACAAACTGGTCTGCCTGAGCGGTATTCCCAAGTTTGGTTATATTGACAGTATTTTCGTCATTGATGTGGGTAAGGAATTCGAAATCCTGGTATCCGGCAATATCGGTGACATCAGTGAAGGGGTTTACCCTGAAGTTTTCGGCGCTGTTTTGAATTTAGCGATTGAGCTGGCCGCACAGGGCCGGGAAGGCCGCAAGGTGGGAACGATTTTTGTTCTGGGAGATCATGAAAAAGTCATGCAGCTCTCCCGTCAGATGATCATCAACCCTTTTATGGGATATACCGATGAACAGCGAAACATTCTGAGTCCTGAATTAAAAGAGACCATCAAAGAGTTCTCCGCCATTGATGGATCTTTCATCGTCAAAGACAATGGTACCATTGTAACGGCTGGCCGGCATCTGAATGCGGCATTGGAGGGCAAAGATTTTCCTCAGGGTCTGGGAAGCCGGCACATTGCCGCTGCCGGTATTACCGGCATCACCAAAGCCATTGCCATCGTTTTGTCGGAATCGACGGGAAACGTCAGTGTCTTTAAAAACGGGAAAATATTCGTGAGCATCGAAAAACCGATCGAATAACGGGAGGCAGGATGAGATTTGACAAGTTTACCTTAAAGGTTCAGGAAGCCATCCAGGAAGCCCAGACCTTAACCGGTCATTACGGACATCAGGAGATTGATGTGGAACATCTTCTTTTTGCCTTTCTGGAGCAGCCGGAAGGAATTGTCGGGTCCATTCTGAAAAAACTGGGGACAGATCCCGGTGCAATGGCTCATGAAGTAAAAAAAGCCCTGGAAAGATTACCCCGTGTGGAAGGTTCGGGTCTCAGTCAACCGGGCATTACCCCCAGACTGAACAGGGTTCTGGACCATGCCCTGGCAGAAGCGGCACGTCTGAAGGATGAATATGTCAGCGCCGAGCATATCTTGACCGTGATGGCCGATGAAAAGCAAGGTGAGGCTGTTAAAATCCTTCGCGCCGCCGGTGTGACCAAAGACAGTATTCTGAAGGTTCTTGTCGAAATCCGCGGCAACCAGCGGATTACCGACCCTAACCCCGAAGAAAAATATCAGGCCCTTAAACGTTATGCTCGGGATTTTAACGAACTGGCCCGCAAGGGCGCCTTCGATCCGGTCATCGGACGGGATGAGGAAATTCGGAGAGTCATGCAGGTCCTCTCACGAAGGACAAAAAATAATCCCGTCCTGATTGGCGAACCTGGTGTGGGTAAGACCGCCATTGTGGAGGGCCTTGCCCAGCGAATCGTCAATGGGGATGTGCCGGAAAACCTGAAAAGCAAAAGGGTGGTTGGACTTGATATCGGTGCCCTGGTGGCAGGCGCCAAATACCGGGGAGAGTTCGAAGACCGGCTGAAGGCCGTTCTCAAGGAGGTCACCGACGCCGAAGGAGAAATCATTCTGTTTATTGATGAAATTCATACCGTGGTCGGCGCCGGAGCAGCCGAAGGTTCGGTGGACGCATCCAATATGCTGAAACCCGCCCTCGCCCGGGGTGAGTTACGCTGTGTTGGCGCCACGACCCTCAATGAATACCGAAAATATATTGAAAAAGATCTGGCCCTGGAGCGACGTTTTCAGCCCATTCTCGTCAAAGAACCAACCGTTGAGGACACCATTGCTATTCTCCGTGGCCTGAAGGAGCGCTATGAGGTGCATCATGGCGTTCGAATAAAGGATTCGGCCATTATTGCCGCGGCGACGCTGTCCAACCGTTACATTGCCGACCGCTTTCTCCCGGACAAGGCCGTGGATCTGATTGATGAGTCAGCCTCCCGCCTCCGGATCGAACTGGACAGCATGCCTGCCGAAATTGACGTGATTGCCCGGAAAATCATCCAGCTGGAAATCGAAAAACAATCGTTGAAAAAGGAAACTGATAAAACCTCTCTCGAGAGGCGCAACAAGATTGAAAAGGAACTCGCCGGACTCCGGGAATCCATGGATCAGATGAAGCTCCACTGGACGGCTGAAAAAGAGGCCATCAAAAAGATACAGGCTGTCAAAAGCGGTATGGAATCCTATAAGATAGAGGAATTAAACGCACAGAGAGAGGGCAACCTGGCCAGGGTGGCGGAAATTCGCTATGGCAAGCTTGTGGAACTGAATAAAGAACTGGAGCAAGAACAGCAAAAGCTTGCCGACACGCAGAAAGACAAGAAGATGCTGAAGGAGGAAGTGGATGCCGAAGATGTGGCCGAGGTGGTCGCAAACTGGACCGGTATCCCCGTTTCCCGCATGATGGAGAGCGATGTGCAGAAGCTGATCCATATGGAATACCGGCTCAAACAGCGGGTAATCGGACAGGATGAGGGTATCCAGGCTGTTTCGAGTGCCTTGAGAAGGGCCCGTTCAGGATTGCAGGATCCAAACCGGCCGATCGGTTCCTTTATCTTCCTGGGTCCCACCGGAGTGGGCAAGACGGAACTCGCCAGGGCTCTGGCCGAGTTTATGTTCGACAATGAACAGGCCATGATCCGGATCGACATGTCCGAATTCATGGAAAAACACTCGGTCGCCAGACTGATTGGCGCTCCTCCCGGATATGTCGGTTATGACGAGGGAGGATACCTGACCGAAGCGGTCAGGCGGCGACCCTATTCGGTCATCCTGTTCGACGAGATCGAAAAAGCTCATCCCGATGTCTTTAACATCCTCCTGCAAATTCTTGACGATGGCCGGCTCACCGACGGTCACGGCAGAACGGTAGATTTCAAAAATACCGTCGTGATCATGACCTCCAATATCGGCAGTCAGTTCATGCAGGATATCTCTATCCCTGACGAAGAGAAGAAAAACATGACGATGAATGCCCTGAGAGCCGGTTTCAAGCCAGAATTTCTCAATCGTATTGATGATATAATCACTTTTAGAGCCTTGACGATCGACGATATCGACCGGATCGTCGATATTCAGGTTCGCCTGATCCAGAAACGGCTTCAGGAACGGAAGATGTCGCTGGAATTGACAGAAAAGACAAAAAAATATATAGCCAAAACCGGCTACAGTCCTGTCTATGGCGCAAGACCTTTGAAAAGAGCCCTACAGAAGATGATCCTGGATGATCTGTCCATGCAAATTCTGGAAGGGAATTTCACAGACGGGGACCGCATCCTGGCTGATTTTACAAAGAATGGCGACATTCATTTCAAAAAGACAAGTAAATAGGAGGGATCGGAATGAATACCATCAGAACAACGCTGCTGCTGGGCGCCCTGACGGGCCTCCTCATGTTGATCGGCGGTTATTTCGGTGGCAAGAGTGGCGTTGTCATTGCTTTTCTTTTCGCCATGGTCATGAACTTCGGCAGCTACTGGTTTTCCGACAAAATCGTTTTAAGGATGTACAAGGCCCAGGAGATTTCGGAAAGCCAGGCACCGGAGCTTTATGGCATCGTCAAGAACCTTGCCCTGCGGGGGGACCTTCCCATGCCCAGGGTTTATGTGATCCCTGAGAATACGCCGAATGCCTTTGCCACGGGCCGAGACGAAAACCATGCCGTCGTGGCGGTCACAGAAGGCATCACGCGAATTCTGAACCGGGATGAGCTGGAAGGCGTCATCGGACATGAGCTGACCCACATTAAGAATAAGGACATGCTCATCGGCTCTATCGCCGCGACTCTGGCTGGCGCCATTGTCATGCTCGCCAATATGGCACAGTGGGCGGCCATCTTCGGCGGCGTCAGCCGGGACGATGATGAGGGAGGAGGTGGCGGTCTTATCGGTTTGATCTTAATGGCCATTCTGGCACCTATTGCCGCGACCGTCATTCAGATGGCCATTTCCCGCTCCCGTGAATTCCTGGCAGATGCCGGCGGGGCAAGAATTTCCGGAAAGCCCTATGGTCTGGCAGGCGCCCTGGAAAAACTTCAGCGGGCCTCACAGGCCATCCCGATGGATGCAAACCCCTCCACGGCTCATATGTTCATTGTCAATCCGTTGACAGGAGGTTCGCTCATGTCGCTTTTCAGTACCCATCCTCCCCTGGAGGAAAGAATTGCCCGCTTAAAAAGCATGCGGCCGGCATAAGGAGGGATTCATGGAAGCAGAAAAGAAAGAAAAAAGCTTTGTGATCAAGGATAAGCGGATTTTTGACGAATCAGGGGATGTGCGCAAGGAAACAGAAACCCTGACTCAAGAAAAACCCCTTGAAACGAAAGCAGAAAAGGCACAGCAGCCTCCTGTCGAAAAATCGCAGGAGCCATCCACGGAGGAATATCTTCCAGAAATGAACTTTGCCAATTTCGTGCTTTCTCTGAGTACCACCGCCATGTATCATTTTGGCGATTTTCCTGATCCGGTATCCAGAAAGGCGGAGAAGAATCTGATCGCTGCAAAACAGACCATCGATATCCTGGGCCTGTTACAAACCAAGACGGAAGGAAATCTTGATGAGAACGAAAAATCTCTCCTCGATGGGCTGCTTTTCGAGTTAAGGATGCGCTATGTAAAAGAAAAGGGCAGTCCATGATCCGGAAACTGTCTCCGGCCAAGATCAATCTGTGTTTACGTGTCCTGCGCAAGCGGGAAGACAGTTATCATGACATTGCCAGCTTGATGCAGAAAATCAGTCTCTCGGATGAAATGATTTTTTTACCGGCTGAACGGGGAATCACCATTCGCTGCCCCGGCAGTTCCCTTCCTGAAAATGAAGAAAATATCGTTTTCAAGGCCGCAGAGGCCCTTTTTTCTCATGCCTCCCACCGTTCCAGTGGTATCGAGATCACGATTAAAAAGAAAATCCCCCTTGCCGCGGGGCTGGGAGGTGGCAGTTCGAATGCCGCGACGACACTGATGGCCCTGAATGAAATCTTCGAATTTCATTACACAGCGGATGATCTCATGAAAATCGGTCTTACACTGGGGGCAGATGTCCCCTTTTTTATTTTTGGAAGAACGGCCTGGGCCTTTGGCATCGGTGAGCGCCTGCAGGCTGAAGAAAATCTTCCTCCTTTCTCGCTTGTCTTGATCAATCCTCGTTTTGAGCTCTCCACAAAAATGATTTACCAAAGCCTCAATTTAAGATTGACAAACCAAATATTTCATTATAGCATCCCGCGATTTTATACGATCCATGATCTGGCAAAGGGGCTATTTAATGATCTGGAGCAAGTTTCCATCCGGATACACCCCGTTCTGGCTGAGCTCAAGCGTATTCTGGTAGAACATGGTGCCCTGGGAGCCCTCATGTCCGGCAGTGGACCAACGGTTTTCGGAATTTTTGAAACGGAAGAAATGGCTATAAAGGCCGAAAAGGCCTTGAGAGGGATGGATAACTGGTCTGTCTTCAGTGCAACTACCCTCTGAATCTCGTTGCCCTTCCCTTTTGAAATATCCGCATAATCAATGAGTTAAGGTAATGGGGCGTCGTCAAGTGGTAAGACACAAGGTTTTGGTCCTTGCATTCGGGGGTTCGAATCCTCCCGCCCCAGCCAGTAGAAAGATTGTTTAATTCATAAAAAGGAATCACATGCTCGAAAGAATCAGAATTTTTTCAGGAAATGCCAATCTGGAACTGGCTAAAAAAATCTGCGGTAACTTAGGGGTGCCTCTGGGTAAGGCCAATGTAACGACCTTCAGTGACGGCGAAACCAGGGTTGAGATTAACGAAAACGTGAGAGGGATGGATGTCTTCATCATTCAATCAACCTGCACCCCCGTCAATGTCACCTGCATGGAATTGCTTATCATGATTGACGCAATGAAAAGAGCATCGGCAGACAGGATTACAGCCGTCATTCCTTATTATGGTTATGCCCGGCAGGATCGAAAAGTGGCTCCCCGGGCACCCATTTCAGCAAAACTAATCGCTGATCTGATCACAACGGCCGGTGCCAACCGCGTTCTCTCCATGGACCTACACGCCGGTCAGATTCAAGGTTTTTTCAACATACCCGTGGACAACCTCTTTGCCACACCTGTCCTTCTGGAATACATCAAGAAACGATTTCAAGAAGACACGGTCATCGTCTCTCCGGATACAGGCGGTGTCGAAAGGGCCCGGGCCTTTGGGAAGCGCCTCGGGGCAACTCTTGCCATTGTCGATAAGCGCCGCGAAGGGCCAAATGAAGCCCAGGTCATGAACATTATTGGAGATATCAAGAATAAAAAAGTCATTATTCTTGATGATTTGATCGATACGGCGGGAACGGTAGTCCAGGCGGCAAACGCCTTGAAAGAAGCCGGTGCCGTGGATGTGTCTGTCTGTGCCACGCATCCGGTTCTTTCTGGTCCTGCGATTGAACGGCTTGAAAATTCAGACATTAAAGAAGTCATTGTGACGGATACCATTCCTCTGCATGAGCAGGCACAGATCTGCAAACGCATTAAGGTTCTTTCTGTGTCGGGACTCTTGAGTGAAGCGGTACGACGAATTTATTATAACGATTCTGTAAGTTCATTGTTTATTTAGGAGGCATCCATGGAGGCGATAGAGTTAAATGCCCTTGTTCGTAAAGAAACCGGTAAGGGGCCGGCCCGCAGATTGAGAAGCGCAGGGCTTATACCGGCTGTTTTTTACGGCCGGGGAACGGAATCCATACCCTTATCGGTCAATTCGGCCGATTTACTGAAACTGATGAAAGGTCGTCAAGAAAATGTGTTCATCAAGCTGATCATCAATGACGGCAGCAAGAAACGCAAGAAACTTGAAAAGCTGTCGATTATGAAAGAACTTCAGACGGAACCGGTATCCAGGCGTTTTTTTCATGCGGACTTTTATGAGATCAGCATGGACCACAAACTCACCTTTGAAGTTCCCATTCACTTTAAAGGCAATCCGGTGGGTGTTGGAAATGGGGGGGACTTTCAGCATGTCAAACGGGAGCTGAAAGTATCCTGCATCCCGACAAAACTGCCGGAGTTTATTGAAGTCGATATCAGCAGTCTTGATGTGGGCGATCATCTGAAAGTCAGTGATATTCAGATCAGCGAGGATATGACGATTCTGGATTCTAAAGAGGCGGTGATTGCTTCCGTATCTGCACCTAAAGTAACCATTGCAGCCGTTGAACCTGTGGAAGAAGAAGAGGAAAAGCCGGCAGAACCCGAAGTGATTGGCCGGAAAAGTGCTAAAAGCGAAAGCGGAAAAGACTGACCGTAAACAGGAGGCAACAAGCAGCGGGGGAATTTTGTGAAACTGATTGCCGGGCTTGGAAATCCGGGTGTCCAATATCAATTCAGCAGACACAACGTGGGTTTCCTGGTTCTGGATCACCTGGCCGCAATAAACAAGATATCGATCAGTCAAAAAAGGTTTGAGGCCTCTTACGGGAGGGGAATCGTTGCCGGTCACCCTGCCCTGCTGATAAAGCCGCAAACCTATATGAACCTGAGCGGAGTTTCGGTCCGCAAGTTCTTTGATTACTTTAAAATCGACATGGAAGATGTCATCGTCGTTCATGATGACCTGGACCTGCCGTTCGGAGCGATCCGGGTGAAAGCGGGTGGCGGTCCGGGAGGGCACAAAGGGTTGATATCGATTATCGACCATCTGGGCGTTTCTGATTTCAACCGGGTCAGACTGGGCATTGGAAAACCGGATCGCAAGGAAATGGTTGAAAGCTATGTTCTTTCACCTTTTTTTCCGGACGAAATTAGCCAGCTCCCGCCGGTGATTGCGAAAGCGGCAGAAGTATTGACCGAGATGTTCTCATCGGGGATTCAATCGACTATGTGTAAGTATCATGGGAAAACCATAAATAATTTTGAGGAGGTTTAATGATGTGTAAGGGTAAACGAAGTGTATTTTCTTTTTTAGCAGTCATGGCTATCATGCTGTTTTTGATGATCCCTATGGCTTTTGCCGGTGAAGCGGACATCAAACTGCCCGATCTGACGGCCGTCAGTTTCATGGGTGGGGCGCTGAACGGGATTCTCATCCTGAATCTCGGTCTCGCCGTCTGCGCCGTCGGTATCGCTTTCGGATGGATGCAGTACGCCCAGACGAAGCAGTTGCCGTCCCATCAAGCAATGCTCGATGTCTCTGCCACCATCTGGGAAACCTGTAAGACTTATGTTCTGCAGCAGGGTAAATTTCTCGCCGGTTTGTGGGTACTGATTGCCATCTGTATCGTCTATTATTTCGGCGTGCTGTCCCATATGGCCATGAGCGACGTTCTCGTCGTTCTCTTCTGCTCGATCATGGGGATTCTTGGTTCTTATGGCGTCGCCTGGTTCGGCATCCGGATCAACACCGTCGCCAATTCACGGGCCGCCTTTGCGTCCCTCAGCGGTGAACCGCTGAAAATCGTCAACATCTGTCTTCGCTCCGGCATGAGCGTAGGCCTTCTTCTGGTCAGCATCGAGCTCTTCTTCATGATTCTCATCCTGGCTTACATCCCCAAAGAATTGTCCGGCGCGAGCTTTATCGGCTTCGCCATCGGCGAGTCCCTCGGCGCCAGCGCCCTGCGTATCTGCGGGGGTATCTTCACCAAGATCGCTGACATCGGTTCCGACCTCATGAAGATCATCTTCCACCTTCCCGAAGACGATCCGAAAAATCCCGGCGTCATCGCCGACTGTACAGGCGACAACGCCGGTGACAGTGTCGGCCCCACCGCGGACGGTTTCGAGACTTACGGCGTCACGGGCGTGGCCCTGATCGCTTTTCTGGCCCTGGCCCTGGCCGACAATCCCGCCATGGGCGGCAAGCTGATCGTCTGGATATTCGCCATGCGTATCCTCATGATCCTGACCTCCCTGGCCTCCTACTTTGTGAACGACGCGGTCAGCAAGTCGCTATTCGCCGGCAAGAAGGAGTTCAATTTTGAGCACCCCCTGACCAATTTAGTCTGGATCACCTCCATCGTGTCCATCATCGTTACCTTTGCGGCGAGCTATGTTCTTCTCGCCGATCTGCCTCACGTAGGCGGCATGGCTCTCTGGATGGCCCTCTCGGCCATCATTAGTTGCGGGACCATCGCCGGCGCCTTGATTCCCGAATTTACGAAGGTATTCACAAGCACCGGCTCCCGTCACTGCGAAGAGGTCGTCAACGCCTCCCGCCAAGGCGGCGCTTCCCTGAACATTCTCTCCGGATTGGTCGCCGGTAACTTCTCCGCCTTCTGGGAAGGCCTGACCATTCTGCTCCTCATGTTTGTCGCCTATCTCGTGTCGATGGCGCCTTCAGTCTTGGAAATCATGCCGGCGGCCTTCAAGTTTGCCGCCCCGGTCTTTGCCTTCGGTCTCGTCGCCTTCGGTTTCCTCGGCATGGGCCCGGTGACCATCGCCGTCGACAGCTTCGGTCCCGTATCGGATAATGCCCAGTCCATTTATGAACTGTCCATGATCGAATCCCGGCCGGATGCCAAGGAAGTAGTGAAAAAACACTACGGCATCGACCCGGATTTCGCGGCGGCCAAGCACTGTCTTGAATCAGCAGACGGCGCCGGCAATACCTTTAAGGCCACAGCCAAGCCGGTCCTCATCGGCACCGCCGTCGTCGGCGCCACGACCATGGTCTTCGGGATCATTATCCTCCTGGAGAAAATGTTTGGTAATGTTGTAGCAAAACTTAGTCTCGTCCAGCCGGAAGTTATCCTCGGCCTCCTCATGGGCGGCTGCGTGATCTACTGGTTCACCGGTGCCTCTATCCAGGCCGTTGTAACGGGCTCCTACCGGGCCGTTGTTTACATCAAGGAAAACATCGATCTCAACAAGACGGAAGCATCGATAGAAGACAGTAAGGAGGTCGTCAAGATCTGTACCGTTTACGCCCAGAAGGGGATGATCAACATCTTCATCGTCGTCTTCTTCATGGCCCTGTCCCTGGCCTTCGTCGATCCCTACTTCTTCATCGGCTACCTCGTCGGGATCGCCTTCTTCGGTCTCTTCCAAGCTATCTTCATGGCCAATGCCGGCGGTTGCTGGGATAACGCCAAGAAGATTGTCGAAGTCGATCTGAAGCAGAAGAACACCCCGCTCCACGAGGCCTCTGTTGTCGGCGACACCGTCGGCGACCCCTACAAGGACACCTCTTCGGTTTCGATGAACCCGATTATCAAATTCACGACCCTGTTTGGTCTCCTCGCTACGGAAATCGCCGTGACGATGACAAATCATGGTCTGAAGATAGGTCTGGCCGCCGTGTTCTTCGCGATTGCCTTGGTTTTCGTCTATCGGTCCTTCTATGGCATGAGAATTTCCGCTGAAAAGCTGGGCTAATATTTATCCTGAATTAATCAGGAAATAACCATCAAAAAGCGCCTCCTTAGCGGGAGGCGCTTTTTTTATGAGCTTGACAAATCCGTAAAATATATTTACGTCCGCATCTGTAGATGCAGAATTGCAGCTGCTTCTTTTTTAATCACGATTTTTTATGCAATAAAATCCAAGCAACCTGATTGACGCATCTCAGAGAAAGAGGTTTTCTATGGGCTTTCGTTGCGGCATCATCGGCCTTCCCAATATTGGTAAATCGACGATTTTCAACGCCCTGACGGCCGCCGGCGCCGAGGTGGCCAATTACCCCTTCTGCACGATCGACCCCAACGTCGGGATTGTCCCCGTTCCAGATGCGCGGCTTGAAAAAATCGCGGCCGTCATCAAACCTCCCAAGACAACGTACACGACCATGGAATTTCTCGATATCGCCGGCCTTGTCAAAGGGGCAAGCAAGGGGGAAGGCCTGGGCAACCGTTTTCTCGGGCATATTCGGGAAGTGGACGCCCTTCTGCATATCGTCCGCTGTTTTGACGATCCCAACATCGTTCACGTGGCCGGCACGATTGATCCGGCTCGGGATATGGAAATCATCAATACGGAATTGATTCTCGCGGATCTGGAGACCCTTGAGAAGAGAATCGAAAAAACAGAAAAACTTTTGAAAACAGGGGATAAGTCGCTACACAAGCTTCTGGACTCATACCGTCACTACCATGCTTTGCTAGGCAGAGGCATGGCGGCGAGGCAAATAAAGAACGAAAACGGCGCCGATGTTTTTGAAGAATTGCGGCTTTTGACGTCGAAGAAAGTCCTCTACGTAGCCAACGTCAGCGAAGCCGTCCTGAAGGGAAAGAGCGATTATGTCCGACAGGTCGAAAAACTGGCCCGGCAGGAAGGCTCCCCGGTGATCGTCATCTGCGGGGACATGGAGGCGGAAATGGTTCAGCTGTCCCCAGAGGAACGCCAGGCCTTTCTCGAAGATCTCGGGTTGCTGGAACTGGGCCTTCACCAGCTGATCCGGCAGGGTTATGAATTGCTGGGATTAATCACCTTTTATACGACGGCAGGCACGGAACTCCGCGCCTGGACCATCCCCCAAGGCACTAGGGCCCCGGAAGCTGCTGGCAGGATTCACAGCGATATGGAAAGGGGCTTTATCCGCGCAGAAATCCTTCACTATGATGATTTTGTCCGCCTGGGCGGCTTGAGTCAGGCTAAGGATAAGGGATTGCTTCGTTCCGAAGGGAAGGAGTACGTCATAAAGGACGGCGATATTGTTCTTTTCCGATTCAATGTATAGAAAAAGTGGTGGATGGAAAAGGAGGGAACCCAAGAAACCATCCACCACACTATATTAACTGAAAGGGCTGTTTTCTCTCATATCCCCTTTCAGATCGCCTTCAGGGGGGATCGGTGGGTGGAAAGGAGGGAACTGAAACCACCCACCGATCGTAAAAAACTAAACATTTATCAAACAACAGCGCATGCATTACTCGGAAAGAAAAAAACTCGCACTTTGATCTGGTTTTAGCGCTCCTTTCTTAGAATCCTTCGCTTCTTCTTGGGTTAACATTTTGCCGCTGTCCTGTACGTCTTTGGAAACAAAAAACTCATACTCGCTAACTTTCTCTGATTTTACTTCCTTTATCTCTTCTTTCCGATCGCTATCCTGCGCTGAATTAACTTTTTCCCTTATCTCCATCCGATTTCTATCCGACTTACTTTAACGGGAGTTGCCTCGAACTTCCTTACTTACCCCTGTAATTAGCAATATGGATGCCAATTAATAAATTTTATTCACTCCACAGGGGTTGAATAATCTCCAATGTATTGATTTTAAATATGAATAATAAATTAGTCGTTGATATAGATTTCCACAGATGAGATGATTTTCTCAGAAAAAATGAATAAGCATTGTGCGATATTTACACGATTAGATAGGTAAATACGGGAGAATTCAATATCAGGGGAAAATGGATAGGTGTGCGTCTATGGCACGGCGCGTTCTATTTTCGCACACCAACTGCCTAATAAAGCTTATTTAGAGTGATTGGCGGTTTTATTGAACTCACGAATAAATTTATAACGTGAAATATTAAGCATCTTTGCGGCCTTTGTTTTGTTACCCCGACTGATCTCCAAGGCATTGTTCAGGATGCGATGTTTGATATCCAAAATGATTTTCGCTGTTGCTTCCTCATAATTCACCCCTTCTGAAGAAAAGCGGGGAATGGACGGGATCATCTGAATGCCGACATGACCTTGATTTATTGATGATTTCATTTCCGCGGGAAAGAGATCCGGCGTGATGGTTGTTCCGGTGCGTTTGAGGATCATGACCCGTTCAATAATATTCTTAAGCTCCCGAACATTTCCGGGCCAACTATAATTCTTCAGGATGTGCTCGGCTTCTCCACTGAATCCCTTCACTCTCTTCATGAATTTCTTATTGAATTCATCAACGTAGTATCTTGCCAGGAGAATAATATCATCGGGCCTTTCCCGCAGGGATGGAATCAATATCGGAACAACGCTGATCCGGTAAAAGAGATCTTCACGAAACGACCCTTCCGCAGCCATTTGGGTGATATCTTTATTGGTGGAAAAAATGAACCGAACATCGATCGGGATGTTTTCCGTCCCACCCAGTCTGCGGATATAACCGTCCTCTAACACCCTCAGAAATTTTGCCTGCAATTGGATGCTCATGTCGCCGATTTCATCCAGCAGCATGGTCCCGCCGCTGGCGTACTCCAGCAAACCTACTTTCCTTTTTCTAGCATCAGTAAAGGCGCCTGCTTCATAGCCAAAAAGTTCGCTTTCCAGAAGCGTTCCGGGAATGGCGGCACAGTTAACGTCAACAAAATGTTTTGATTGCCGGTTACTCTGTTTGTGAATCGCCCTTGCAATTAATTCTTTACCTGTACCACTTTCGCCCTGAATCAGAATATTTGTATTGTGTCCGGCTACATTTTCGATCACCCTGAAAATATCAGTCATCTTTTTCGATTGACCAAGAATGTCATGGAATCCCAGAAGGATGTCCTCCCGCTTCTTGAGTTCCGCCACCTCTGTCTTAAGCGTTCTGGCCTCCAGGGAAAGCTCGGAGTGCATGATGGCATTATCATAGGATGTAGCGGCATTTTTCGCAAGGATATCGAGTATATTGATCTGATCAGACATGTAGCCACCGGACTTTTTCGCCAGGTAAAGGGCTCCCTTAAATTTATCTTTGATGTGCAGGGGAATGGCAATTTCTGATGGATAATCTGGAAACAACGGTAAATATTCGGAATGATCGGAAGATGTCTCTCTAATAATATTGGTATTGATATCGATGGCCTGCTTGATAATGCTCTGCTCAATCTTATTGTCACAGGCAACCTTATCGCCGATAAAAACTTCTTTCCCGTCATAGATGAAACATCGATCCTTTTCCATGTCCAAAAAATAGACCGTTACACACTCAGCCTTCGCAATTTTGATAGCACCTTGAGAAAGAATTTCAAGAATACGATTATCCAGTACATAGCTTGAGTTCATTTCAGAAACGGCTTCCTGAAGAACTATCAATTGTCTGATCTTTTCTGAATTGGCTTCAAAGAGTCTGGCATTATGAATCATGATGCTGATCTGACTGGCAAAGGTTTGAAAAAGACTAATCTGTTCGGGGAAGAATTTCGTTTCCTCACGGCACCAGGCAGCAAGGGTGCCAATGACCTCATCGCCTGTCTTCAGGGGAGCACAGAAAATGGAACCCCGATAAGAGATTTTGGTCAACAGGCGGTCTGTCTCTGTAATTCTGGGATCGTTGGCAGCATCCTCAATCGCCAAGTATTGTCCGGATTTGGCAACTTTGACCGCCAGACAGTCGTGGCGGTCCGGATCAAGGGTAACAGCAAAGGCACGATCGGCTTCCTCCGGACTGTAATTTTTTACGACTTTGGTAATCAGATATCGTTTTGTCTCATCAAAAAGACGGATGATAGCGCGGTCAAAGCCAATCGTATCGACCACTTCATCCAATATTTTGCTCAGGATTGCATCCAGATTGGGCTGATTGGTCATATAGGCGTTGATCCGAAAAACACTTTCCAGTAGCTTTTCCTTGTCAAGCATGGGTAAGGTGGCAATCAAAGGGGATGTCTTAATTTTTCGAATTCTGGCGGGCATGAAGGATGTCCTTATCTTATTCCTGTCAGGATTCTTTGAGAATAATACTCAGGGCGGTCGTTAACTTAATCGTATCCTCATCAGCTTTTCTCAGCCTGGCACTAACAATTCTGGCCAGGTTGAGGAGGATCTGATAACCCACTTTATAATCTTCCCTGGCCAGTCGCAAAAAATCATCCTTCTTGATCTCATAAAAAATACAATCTGTAACTGCTTTAATCGTCGCGGTCCTTTTCATATCCTCCAGAAGAGCAATTTCTCCGAAAACAGCATGCTGGGAGGCATTGAGCCGGGTGAAGACCTTGTTTTTTTCGATTCCTCGATCATCGTCCAATTCAATCATGGTGAGGCTTTTAACGACTTCCACAGTTCCCTCAAGGATAACATAAAGGGTATCTCCAAAATCCCCTTCGCTCATAATAATATCTTCCGCCTCAAATTCGACATGACGGGCAATTTTCAGGACATTGCAGATCTCTTCCGGCGTCAGATCCCTGAAAAGCTCAGTTTCCATCAGGAGGGCGATATCCTTTTCCATAAAATGCTCCTGTTGCGGTATGTCGATCCCTATATTGAAATGGCACTAGAAAGGACAACCGCAAAGTCATCTCCGGAAATGATATGATCATCGGCCGGATTGATTAAAAATCTTGTTTCCTCACGATCATAAAAGAAATCTTTCTTCGACTCTCTGATCTTCTCTCGAATGAAGGTATCAATAATGGAGGTATTATCAGACAGCAGGTCCTCCAATTTCATTGTTTTCTTATCCTTTAGAAGACCAATCAGGATCGCGTGATGCTTTTCCCGGTAAAATAAGAATAATTCCCTGAAAGTCCTGCCCGCATAGTCATGGGGAATATCAACCCTTCTGAATTTATTGCTGTCACCAAGAGACAGAATATTCGACAGAATCCTCGGCAGACCCGGTGAATTAACAGCACTTGCAAGCAGAGAGCCGACATGTTCACCTCGAACGATAATCTCATCGACGTTGGCCCGTCTCAAGTGAGGTTTGTTTTCACTATCCAGAAGCTCCGCAATTATTTTGATCTGGGGTGCAATCGACTTGATGGTCAAGGCAGTCAGGGTAGTTCGTTCATCGATCCGTTCTCTGGCATGATCGCCTGACAGGTCGGCCATAATGATGGCGAACCGGGCTTTCTTGACATTGGCTCGCAAGAGGACATCCTCGTGGATGTAATTTCCCCTGAGAAACTTCAGGTTATATTTGTGATACTTGAGTTTGAAGGAGTCGATCTCGTCCACGGAAAGTTCATTGATGAGGACAATCGGTGTGTCTCCCCTGGAACCATAGGTGGTCAGACCGATAAGAACATTCTCCGTATACTGATTCCATCCGCAAATAATGATATGATCCTTTTCCTTGACCGTTTCCAAACCTCTTCCCTCCTTCATGCGCTGCTCTACAAACAGGGATGCGATGGTTGCCGTAAATAATGACATTAAACCGACACCGGAAATAATGAGCATTAATGCTATGATGCGACCACCTGAAGAGACGGGATATCTATCTCCATAGCCCACTGTTCCCATGGTCACAACCGCCCACCAAATACTATCCCAAAGGGAAAGAATATTGGAATCCGGTGCGGTTTTCTCAAAATAATACACGCCTGATGAACTTAGAAAGATGATCGATAGCGTAACGGTAGCCAGTTGAAAGGACCGTTTCCGATAGATATTAATGATTCTCTTTCTGAAACGTCTTAATGGCATGGGGTCAGGTCTTATCAAACCGGAAAAATTGCATGGAAAAGACGGCTCTGCCTTGGGTCGCTGATCTCAGATCCGTTGAATATCCAAATAAAGCCTTCAAAGGCACTCTGGCTCTTATTTCACTGATTGACCCCTTCGGAGTAACAGCTTGAATTTCACCGCGTCTCGCATGAATATCCCCAATCACATCCCCCATAAATTCGCTCGGTGTGATCACATCAACATCCATAATGGGCTCCAGTTGTATGGGCTCAGCTTTGGCGCAACCATCCTTGAAAGCTGAGCCGGCCGCAATTTTATAGGCCAAGACCGAAGCTTCTCCCTCTCGATAAGAACCACCAATCAGCCTGACCCGGATATCGACAAGCGGATAACCGGAAAGACAACCGCTCAGAGCTGCCTCATGAATCCCTTCTTCAATGGCGCCAAAGTATTCCTCAGGAATGACTGCTCCGTCAATTTGTCGAACGAACTCTACACCATTTCCCCTCTCCCAAGGTTCCAAAGTTAATCGCACATGACCGAAGTGCTTCTTTTCGCCCAGTTCTTTTTCAAAAAGTCTTTCAATATCCACTTTCTTCTGGATGGTTTCGCGGTAGACCACCCGTGGCTTACCCACATTGACATGCGTGTTAAATTCACGCAGCAACCGGTCAATAATGATCTCAAGGTGAAGCTCCCCCATGCCTGAAATCACAGTTTGCGCCGTCTCATCCTCATATTTGACTTTGATGGTGGGATCTTCTTCCATAAATTTGTCCAGAGCCAGGGAAAGTTTTTCCTGATCGGCTGGTGTCTTGGCTTCAATGGCCTGACTGATAACGGGTTCATAAAATTCGATGGGTTCCAGAAGGATGGGGTGAGCCTCATCACAAATCGTGTCACCTGTCGCGGTCTCTTTAAGACCCATGACGGCAATGATCTCACCGGCAAACGCCTGCAAGACTCGCTCTCTTTTGTTGGCATGCATCTTCAGAAGCCTGGCAATTTTTTCTTTTTTCCCCTTGCTGGCGTTGTAGATTTCCTGACCGGTTTTCAGTTGCCCCGAATAAATTCTCAGATAGGTCATCTTACGACCTTCGTCCTGCATAATTTTAAAGGCCAGAGCAGCAAGCGGTTCCTGGTTACTACTGATACGTATTTCTTCCGCCCTGGTCAAAGGATTGATCCCTTTCATAGGCGGAACATCCTCCGGCGACGGCAGGTATGAAACCACCGCATCCAGAATGGGCTGAACGCCTTTATTTCTAAGGGCTGAACCGCACATGACAGGGACTATTTTCAGGGAAAGAGTCGTTTTTCTGATGGTTTCCATAATATCCTTCTCAGAGAGAAGCGACCCCTCAAGATATTTTTCCGCAAAAGTATCATCCAGTTCGGCCAGCATTTCCAGCATTTCTTCCCGATAACGTTCGACCTGGGGTTTTACATCCAGCGGAATCTCTGAAAACTCATAAGAAAGACCCAGAGTTGAAGGATCCCACGTCAGAAGCTTCTGACGGATCAAATCCACCACACCATTAAAGTTCTCCTCTCGACCCCAGGGGATTTGTATAGGCAGTGGCTTAGAATTGAATCTTTCCGACATCATCCTGACCGCGGAGAAAAAATCGGCCCCAACTCTATCCATTTTATTGATAAAAGCCACTTTGGGAACGTGGTACTTATCCGCCTGATGCCAGACGGTTTCAGACTGTGGTTCCACACCCCCTACGGCACAAAAGACAACCACAGCACCATCAAGAACCCGGAGAGACCTTTCCACCTCCATGGTAAAATCCACATGCCCGGGCGTGTCAATAATGTGGATCTCATGATTCTGCCATGAACAGGTGGTCACGGCCGAGGTAATCGTAATCCCGCGCTCCTGCTCCTGAGGCATCCAGTCCATCACGGCTTCGCCGTCATGGACTTCTCCCATTTTATAAGACTTACCGGTATAAAAAAGAATCCGCTCGGTGACGGTGGTCTTTCCGGCATCGATGTGCGCAACAACCCCGATATTTCTTGTTCTTGACAATTTTGATTTAGAAGCCATTTGTTTTTTTTCAGTCTTATCCTTCTACAGCACCCGGTGTAATGAGTTCTTTGTTCAAGGTAAAGGGATTACGGATATTAATATGTCCACGAATGGATTCCTGTTCTTTGCCGTCAATCAGAATCTTCACTTTTTTTATATCCGGCAAATTTACGATCAACGTGTTTGTCAGGGAATAGATCGTTGCCATTTCACTGGTGCTGCCACCCGGATGATTTTTAACCAGGCTATGTCCAAAACTGATCAGGGCTGTTTCATGTCCTTCAATTTTAACTTTTAGCAGCTCTGTTTTTCCAGGAAAGGTATTGACCAATCCCGTTTTTGAACCTTCAAGCAGGGCTTTAACGATTTCTTGGGCTTGCCCATCGAGACTTTTATCTTTCGCAACATATCTTTTTTCGGGTAATAAAAATCGTTCGTTTGTATCAGAAAAATAGAGGGTTACGAGCAGCTTCTCCCGGCTTCTTTCCTTGCTTCCCTTGCCCGCGACAGGAGGATAAACAGAATCAAAAAGGGTTAAAAAGAAAAATATAAGAAATCCCACCACACAGGTAACGATTAATGATAAAATTAGAATTCTGGCGCCTTTTTTTTTCTTTTTGTGCTGTATGTCGATTGTTCTTTGCTGCCTTTTTGAGCTCATGATCGACTCCTGATATCCTCTTGCTATTTTGCCTTTTTCAGGTCATTTAATTTTGTCTGGGCTATCATGCCAAATTTCGATTCCGGGGCAGTCCTGACCACCACCTGAAAAGCGGCTCTTGCCTCTTCCATTCTCTTCTGCTTCAGATAGCATTCGCCCAGCCAATATTGAGATTCCATAAATTCGGGGATGATTTTCAGGGCATTTTTGAAATGCTGTATCGCCTCATCCACCCGACCCTGTTCAAAAGTCGCAAGTCCCATATTCTTTTCAATCATGGGCAGGAGGATCGTATTGGGTTCCCGGCTGACGGCCTCATAATACTTGCTCAGAGCCATCGGATAATCGCCCTTGTTGTAATAGGCCCAACCCATATTGTATAATGCGAGAGCCGGGGTATCATAAACAATATTGGCCAGCGCCTTGCTAAAAAAATCGATGGCTTTATCCCATTGGCCGGCATTCAAACAGATAATTCCAAGATAATTGTAAGCCTCAGAATAATCTGATTTTAAATCAATAGCCTTTTGAAATTCCTCGATGGCTTTATCATTAAGGCTCTTTCCGTAGTAAGTGATCCCGAGAAAATAATGAATGCGAGGGTCACTTGGTGTGCGTTTATTCGCTTCCAGAAGTTCCTTCAATGCGGAATTATATTGCCCCGACTCGATATAGGCTATTCCAAGATCCAGGTGAACTCTTGCCTTTTCATAGTCCCAGGGTGATCTCAGACAGCCCGTAATAAAAACAAACAGGGTCAAAGTTAATACACATATTACTTTTCTTTGCTTTTTCATGACTCCCCCATCCTTTGATTGCCATTCACCCACCAGTCACTCTTATCCCTGAACCACCATTCGGAAAAATCTGTTGTGATAATGGTCTCAGCCATATTTTTGGCGTTTTCAGAACAAAGACGTTGGATGGCAAAGGCGATCCATTCTTTGCTATATTTGTTTCCAAGATCACCGTATTCTTTAAGTTGTATGATTAGCGCCAGTTGATCAGCATCACGAGCAATAATCGCTTCCCTAGTTTTTTTTTGATTGAACTCCTCAATAATGGATTTGACTTCCTCACCAAAAAAAAGATTTTCTGTTAATTCACGAATGGCTTTTTCTTCATTCACATCCACATATTTCTTGTTCACATAATTCATGTCACCGGTTCTGGCCTCAGGAAGATCATGGAAAAGGCATAATTTAAGGACCCTCCATTCATCGACCTCTGGCTCCAGTTTGCACAGCGTATAGGCGATAAACAATGTCCTGAGGATATGCTCAGCGACGGATTCGCCGCCGGAACCGAGGAACTGAAAACCCGACCTCGGGGTTTTTTGCAGCATTCCCACTTCAAATAAAAAATTGACAATCTCTTTCATGCTAATTTCTTTTGAGGATTTTGACTCTGTTACTCATCATCTCGGCGATCCTTTTGATATGCACCTGAAGAGAGGCAATTCCCTCTGGCTTCATAAATACCACGCGATCCAGTTGTTCTTTCCAGTATTCGAGGACAGCGATCTCATTTTCCCTCATCTTTCTGTCAAGCTTTGCCTGAATCTCTTTTAATAAGGCTTGATCTTTGATTTCGACCATGTTCGATTCCTCTGTGATACATCGGAAAGCGTTTTTTGACTGGTTCGCCCTCTTTCTTCGAAAACTACGCTATTATATCACTTAAGACTAATCTTGCAACCACGAAAATGGCACTGATCCAGAATTTCCACATCTATTCTCAACGTTGCCAGCAAATTTAATAAATAACCTTCTACAAATATCTTGACAGCCTTCGGACATTGTATTATAAAGCGCTGGTTATTTGGCACTTGTGATTCCGAAACACCCTAAATCCTGGCAATTCCGGATCGTGGTGACACTTTCAATCATTACACATGATTTACAGCAAATTGTATCCAAATCGATGAGCATCATATCTAAAACGGCTATCTTTCAAGGGCGGTCAGTTAATCCTAATTTGGTGCGATCATTTGCCATTGGCAATGTAAAAATCTAATTTAAAAAAGGGAGGTAAGAGTTATGGCGTTAGATTTCAATTTGACAGAAGATCAAAGGATGCTTGAAGACAGTGTTTACAAATGGGCCGTTGCCTGGCTGGAACCCCAGATGGAACACATGTATGAAGTGGACGAGATGCCACCGACGATCTTCAAGGAACTGGGGAACCTCGGTATAAACGGGATCGTATTTGAAGAGAAATACGGCGGAACCGCTCTCGGATATGTGGAAACCCTGCTTGTGTATGAGACCATCGCCCGTGTCAGCAATGCGTTATCCATGACTGTCGGCGCCAGCCAGACGTTGGCTTTTGACAATTTCCGCAGAAACGCAACGGAAGCGCAGAAAATGGCCGTCTTACCCAAGTCTTGTACCGGCGAATACATTGGCTGCCTCGGCATCACCGAGCCCAACGCCGGTTCCGATGCCATGAGCATGAAAACCCGCGCCGAAAAGAAAGGCGACAAATGGATCATCAACGGCAGTAAGATTTTCATCACCAACGCCCCGGTCGCAGATTTCATGCTGTTCTATGCTAAGACCGAACCCGAGAAGGGTCCCCACGGAATCTCCACTTTCTTCTGCTATCCCAAGAAGCAGAAGGGATGGTCTTGTGAGAAGATTAAAAAATGGGGTATGAGAACCTCCCCCACGGGATTGGTCACCTTTGAGGATATGGAACTTCCTGAAGAGAATCTGGTCGGCGGCTACAACAAGGGTGTTGCTGTACTGACGAGCGGTCTCTGCACCGAAAGAATCACCCTGTCCGGCTGCACGTTGGGTTCCCAGAGAAGCTGCCTGGAGATGAGCCTTAAGTACGCCAAGGAAAGAGTGCAGTTTGGCAAGCCGATCATCTCCTTCCAGACTATTCAGGAAAAGATCGCCAACATGTACACTGGTTATCTGGCCTCCAAGTGGATGGCCTACAGTGCCGCTTCCTTCTGCGATGCACAGACCAGCAAGGTCGGTGGAAAAGGAACAGACCTTGACCGGATGGCCGCCGCCGCGCTGCTGTACTGCGGTGAAATGGGCACCAAGATCGGTCTTGACGCCATTCAGATTCACGGCGGTTACGGATACTGCACGGAATACGGCGTGACCCGTCACTTCCTGGATCAGAAACTCTGGGAAATTGGCGCCGGCACCTCCGAAATCAGAAGAATGATCATCGCTAGAGAGTTGATGAGAGACGACTTCAAGAGCGGCCGTTAATCGATTATTGTTGAATTAAAATATCGTAAAAATGCCATGGTCATCAGGACCATGGCATTTTTTTTCATAAATAGAATTGATTTTTCAGGTCTTCTTATGGCATGTTATACACGTAAAGCACGAAGAGTATCACTTGAACGAATGGATAGCTTTGACTTTTTGAAAAAAATCCCATAAAATAACTCAAAAAAGGGGCGTGTGATTCATGACAGCCTGGAACCTGAGAGCTAAACTGTTTTATATCTTGTTTTTTTTGTTGCTTGCCGTTCCATTTAAAAGTCTTTGGGCTGCGGAGGACACCGCTCATCTCACCTTTCAAAAGCCTGTCATATCAAAACAACACTCATTTCTTTACGCAATCAAAAAAGGGGATGCACTTTCAAGAATAATTTCAATTCGCCTCGGGCCCGTCTCGCCGGAAGAAAGGAGAGAAATCTATAAAATCATAAAAGAGCTTAATCCGAAACTGACGAATTTCCACAAAATTTATGCTGGCCAGAAGCTGAGATTACCCGAAAAAAGGACTGTATCGGGGAATCGGAATATCAAAATATCCGCACTGCAGGTATCATCCGGTGGGATCCCTATTGAATCAAACCTCATCAATAAAGCAACTACGGGGATCTTTGAGAAATCGAACCTGCCCACAGGTTACCGAATGGCCGTTATTCGGGAAGTGATTCAAGGAATGAACGGCACCATCACAACCATGGGAAATTATTATATTCCCATTCCCCAGGCTGGCCAGGTTACCATTGACTGTTCGCGGATACCCGTGGTGGAACTGCCCGACGGAAGCACTGTCCTGCTCGATTTTACTGAACGGGTGCCTGCCCCATTCAAAAGCATGATTCAAACCCATTGGCCGAGTTACCGTTTCGTAACAGTAAATTACCAGGAAGATCCGGCACAAATTCTTCAAAAAGTGATTAATGCTTCCAATGCCTATGCCATGATAAGAAGTCAAAAGCCTCTGAGTCTCGGTGATATTCCTCACATTGAAATATTTGTTGACTGGATGATTAATGAAAAATCAGCAGCCGGAAAAAGCCCTTATCTGAAGGGAATCTCTTTCTTAAAAGACCGAGCGCAAATTTTACCAAAAAGCGTGAAAGATTACGCCAGCCGGAACGGTGTCACCATTACCGAATTTCTTGAGGGAACAGGTGTCGTGGAGTCTCCGGCTTTACAATCCAGACTCCCGGAAATCACGCTCTTGAGCGGTACATCCGCCATGGATCTATGTTCTGCTTTACTCAGATTTCTTGATTACCAGCCCACAAAAGACATGGATCTCAAGATTTTTGACCAGAGTCGGGATGGGTTCAACTTAGCGGTCAAAGCAGAACTACTGGTCAAAAAGGATACCCGGCAGATCACTTTTCAATCGAAAGAACTTCCCCGGCAGTTTATGGACATCCTGAAGGAACGCAATATCGATGTGATTACTTTTGATGAAAAAGATTCAAAACAGGCCATTATCGAAAAAACTCTCTCTGCCATGAAGATTCCCTTCTCAAAGGGCATCTTTTTGTATCCTGTTGCTGATCAGGCTGGAAAGCCGAGAGCAACCATTAGCTTTCCTGCCATAAAGATGACCCGGGACAAATCTTTATTTCATTTCATTGAATTCAGCATGGATCAAAATTTATATCAACTGCTTTATGATAAATGGGGGGCCAAGCTGATCCGATTTTGAAAGTAAAAGCCATCTCACTTTTCTCCGGTGGACTGGATAGCATCCTTGCGGTAAAACTCATCCAGGAACAAGAAATTGACATAGAGGGGGTTACCTTTGAAACCCCCTTTTTTAATGCAGCCAAAGCACAAATCTCCGCGAAGATCATCGGCCTTTCCTTGACCGTCATCAATATCACACACAGGCACCTGGACATGCTCAAAGCCCCCCGATATGGATACGGGAAGAATATGAATCCCTGCATTGATTGCCATGCCCTCATGTTGAATATGGCTGGAAAAAGAATGGAAGAAACAGAAGCAGACTTCATCTTTACCGGAGAAGTTCTTGGACAGCGGCCCATGTCCCAAACAAAACAATCCCTCCATGTGGTGGCAAAAAATTCCGGCTACACTGATGTCATTCTGAGACCTTTGAGTGCCCAGCTTTTACCTGAAATCAGACCGGAAAAGGAAAAAAAAGTGGACCGCTTAAAACTTCTGGCCATTCAGGGAAGAGGTCGAAAAACGCAGATGGAACTGGCCAGACATTACGATATTAAAGATTATCCGCCCCCGGCCGGCGGTTGTCTCCTCACGGACCCCAATTTTTCAAAACGATTGAAGGATCTCTTTGATCATTGTCCCGATCACAACATCCGGGATATCGAGCTTTTGAAATTCGGCCGGCATTTCCGAATCCACGCAACTTCTAAAGTCATCGTCGGCCGAAATCAGACGGATAATGCAGCGATTCAAGCATTGATTCAGGATGCTGACATGGCTCTCTATATGGCAGATTGTCCCGGTCCGACCGTTCTCGTCCCCTATGGGTGCGATGATAAAACCCTTTTGGCAGCTGCCTCACTATGTTGTCTATACAGCGGCGCCTTGAATGATCAGCCTTGCAATATCATCTGCAAAACCGGCGAAACTGTTAAATCAGCCATCGCCAGCGCGGCGTTACGGAAAGATGCTGATCGTATGCTTATATAGGAACGGCGCATTTTGAAAGACGATTAAGCTTTAACTTTAAGAACCGGAAAGATGCTGGGGTCTCAAAAGATCATTGATCGTCTTGACGGGATTAAAGGTCTCAACGGGCACTTCCACAAAAATGGTGATCCAGTACGCCATCGAACCGTTCCAGAGACCGGGCAGCTCCAATGCCTGAATGTCCCTGCCCTTCTCTGATTTTTGTGAAATGGAAAAAGTTTTCTGATTGACAAACTGATTCAAATCAAACTTCCGCTGACGGTAATCCCTGACGCCGCAAACCAGATCAACAGGATTAAAGTGGGTTGCCTTCGACCAGAGGGCACGTTGTGCATCGGAAAACGGATCGATTTGAGACTCTTCTATAATTTGAAGTGATCGAGTTCCGTCCTCCTCATCCACCCAGAAAGGTCCGCCTCCAGGCTCTCCCTCATTTTTAACCACCCCGCAGACACGAAGAGGGCGGTTCAATTTCGAAAAAATGAGATTCTGTTTTTCAGCCAATGGCAATTCCTTAAACCCGGATGGAAAGATAATATAAAGTTTTTCTCGACAAAATGAAACCACGGCTTCCAGATCATCGGCCTTTATTTGTCCATCTGCAATCATGGTCAAATAAAGAAATATCTGTTCCTGAAGGTTGATCAGATATCCGCTTATCATTTTTTTATAGAGAACGGTCGCTGACTTCAGGCGGTCGGGAACAATATTATCTATATTCTTAAGAAAGACAATATCTCCATCGATCAGATTGTTCAGATTAAAAAGAAGCGCCCCATGCCCGCCCGGCCTGAAAACAAGTCGCCCTTTTTCATCCCGGAAAGGCCGGTCCTCTCTATCCACGGCAATGGTATTGGTTGATAAACTCTGGATGGAAATGTCTATATCAAAAGTAACGCCATATTGCCTTTCGTAGTGATTTTGAATCTGAGAGAGATAGTGCCTGACTTTTGCTTCATGTTCCATGGAAACGGTAAAATGAATACGGCAGATATGATGACTATCCTGCACATAGAGGGCTGATTCGACCAGGTGTTCCTCGATGGCCGTGCGGCTGCCATCAGGATAGGCATGGAATTTTAGGAGAGCTTTGGGGAGAACACCATAATTCAAGCCTTTTTCAGTTAGGAGGAAAATCAGAATATCTTTGAACTGCTGTTCAGCTACCCAGCATTCGAGATCGCTGCCCTGATGTTTAATGACCGTCTGTAAATCCTTGAAAAAAGCAAACCGTCGAAGGTCTCTGCTGAATCCAGCAGCCGCCGCTTCAGAATCAAAGCATCCTTCGTCCAGAAACTTAAACCACTCTTTAAAGAGGCGGCTGGCGGCTCCTGACGCCGGCACAAACTTGATCATCCGGCCCTTCCGGCATTCCCGCTCATGGCATTGCAACCATTTATCTTTATCTTCTTCCGGAATAACGACGATACCGTCTCCTACCCTGCAGGGTCTGTTCAATTTGATAGGGAAACGCTTTTTTTTAAACAATTCAATCTGGTCAAGCACCTGCGCTTCGATCAGTTCTTCTGCCCTGATTTGTCTGATATCCTCAGCTGTGAATGATTCAAGAGACATCCGCTGCCCTTCATTAAGTGAACATTTAAACAGAATTTTTATGTAGCGATTGAATGTTATTTTTCAGAGGATTGCCCAAATATCACTTCTTTTTTTTGAACTTCTTTAGCTGATCCCTCTGGATCGTCTTCTTTTCCCGCAACAGACGTGAGACGTCTTTCTGTCTTCTGGTGATTCTTTCCTTGGGCATGATCAAATCATCAAATCTCAGAAACTCTCTTCCATGGGAAGTACAAAGGCCTTGACACCGGCACGGGGATGATCCTGTTTCAGTCGTCTGACGACATCCTTCACCACATCGCACTCTTCATTCTGGATGGCCATGAGCAGGACATTGTTTCTACCCGGCCAGGAGTGTGTTCCCAGTTTCGGTTCCGTCTCCTCACCCTCTCCCCGCGCTTGTTCCATCTTGGTATAGTGTTTGATCCCTGCCTTTTTGAATTGGTTAATGACGTCGTAATCGGTCGCCTGGGAGTAAACAATCATGAGCATTTTCATGGTATTTTCCCTCCGTTCCTGAATTTCCTGAACTTGTCCGTCCAGTCATCAAACAGGTCGTACGCAGCCGGTACGACCACCAGGGTCAAAAAGAGAGAGGTCAACAATCCGCCAATAACGGCAATGCCCATGGGCGAGCGGGTTTCGGCCCCTTCGCCAAGACCGAAAGCCACCGGCATCATCCCAAAAACCATGGCAAAAGTGGTCATCAGAATGGGTCGGAGCCGGACTGGGGCCGCCTCAAGAAGCGCATCTCGCCTGGATAAACCTCTTTCCCTGAGGGTATTCGTATAATCCACGAGCAGAATCGCATTTTTCTTTACCAGCCCCATCAGGAGAATGAGGCCGATCAGACTGAAGATGCTGATTGTTTTACCGGTCAGAACTAACGCTACAAAAGCCCCGATAAAAGACAGCGGCATGGATAGAAGCACGGTAAAAGGATGGATGAAGCTTTCGAACTGCGCGGCCAGGACCATATAAGCCATCACCACACCCAGAAAGAGAGCAAAAAGTAAATACTGGAAAGATTCCTTCATGGTATCGGCGGCCCCTTTATATCTTGCCGTATATCCCGGCGTCAGGACTTTCCCGGCAATGGCATCCAGTTCCGACATGGCTTGCGCCAGTGGTTTGCCTTCCAAACTCGCAAAAACGATCATCGCCCGCTGGCGGTCCACTCGGTTAATGACGCTGGGACCACCGCCTTCCTGAATCCGGATCACATTGGCCAGTTCAATCAGACGGCCGTCTTTCGCCCGGACATAGAGCCGCTCCAAGTCACGGGGATTGACGCGGTCTTCGGGATTCAATCTCACCCGGACATCGTAGCGCCGGCCTTTCGCCTCATCCTTGTATTTGGTGATATCCACCTCACCACTGATAAGAATATTAATGGCATCGGCGATACTGGCCACGCTGACACCCATGTCGGCTGCTTTGTTCCGGTCAATGAAGATCTTGAGTTCCGGCTTCCCTGCCTCCAGAGAGGAGTCCACATCCACAACACCAGGCCGTTTCGCCAGTTCCGTTGTGATCTGTTTCGTATAATTCTGCAGGACATCCAGATCGAGCCCCCGGATGGCATATTGGATGGGCACATTGCGTTGACCGCCACCGATCATGGAAATATCCTCCGCTGTTCCCTTCAGACCGGGAATTTGGTTGACTTTCTTTCTAATCTCAGCCTTAATTTGCTCCTGACTCTTTTTTCTGTCCGCTTTACGCTTCAATCCCGTGAACAGGATTGATTTATTGATCTGTCCTACCCCACCCGCGCCGAACCCCTGCAGATAGAAAACCCAATTGACCTCAGGCATGGATCTGACGATGGTCTCGGCCTGCTTGAACAGCGCATCGGCCGTGTCGATCGAATAATCGATCGGCGCCTCCAGACGCACAATGAATTGACTCTGGTCTTCCGCCGGGACAAACTCCTTGCCTATGAACTTCGTGATGTAAAGACTGAAAATAAAGAGAAACAGGGCCAGAATAAGAACAGTTTTCCGGTATCCCATACAAAAGGCCAGGATATGCCGATAGACGTTCTCCGTTTTCTTATAGGCCTTTTCCAGACCATCACCCATCCGGGATAAAAAGGAAAAGCGGGATGGTTCAATCGCAGATTTTTCCTTTTGCTTAGGCTTTAGGAAGAGCGAGGCCATCATCGGCGTCAGGGTAAATGAAACGAGCAGCGAGATCAGCACGGAAAAAACGACCGTCATGGCAAATTGCCAGAAAAACCGGCCGATGATTCCCTTCATGAAGGCCACGGGCAGAAAGATAGCCACGATGGCGAACGTGGTTGCCATCACGGCCAGACCAATTTCGGATGTCGCGAATGCAGCCGCCTCACGCGGTGCCATGCCTTCCTCCACATGCCGGTAGATATTTTCAATGACAATGATGGCGTCATCGATAAGAATTCCCACGGAGAGTGATAGCGCCAGCATGCTCATGTTGTTGAAGGTGAAGTCGAAGGCCCTCATAATGGTAAAGGTCGCGATCACCGACACGGGCAGGGCCAGGGAGCTGATAAGGGTAATCCGCACATTTCTCAAGAATAGAAAAACAGCAAGGACGGCCAGTATTCCACCCAGAATCAGGTGTCCCTGAACTTCTTTGATGGACCGGTTGATAAAGTTGGACTGGTCGAAGGCAATACTGATTTCCAATCCCGGAGGAAGTGTCTTACGGATACTGATCAGCTCTTTCTTGACCCGGTCGATCACTTCCACGGTATTGGTTCCCGATTGTTTCTGAATCCCGATCCCGATACAGGGAAGTGCGTTGAACCGGGCAAGGTTTCTTTTTTCCTCCATCCCATCTTCTGCCCGGCCGATATCCCGGATGCGCACCGGAGAACCCTGGTAATAATTGACAATCAATTCATTAAATTCCTGAATCCGGGGGAACTCCCCCTTGACTTTGACGGAATACTCCTTGGTGTCGCTTTCGATCCGACCTCCGGGAAGCTCGACGTTTTCACGCCCCAGGGCCTGTGCAACATCACCGGGTGCAATCTGATAGGCCCGGAGTTTATCAGCATCCAGCCAGATCCGGCCCTGCCTCAGCCGTGTTCCTGCTATGCGCAAGGCACCTACGCCATCAATCCGCTGAAGCTGTACTTTTAAAACTTCATCCGTATAGGTCGAAAGGTCACGGATTGATCGCGGACCCGTCACAATGAGCCACAAAACAGGCGTGGCATCGGGATCAACCTTCTGTATGACCGGTTCAAGAACATCAGTGGGTAATTTTGACCGGATGGCCGAGACTTTTTCACGCACATCCTGAACAGCGAGATCAATATTCCTCTCAAGAACGAACTCAACAACAACATTGGAGACACCCTCCAGACTTGACGAAGTAATCGTTTTGACCCCATTGATCGTACTGATGGACTCTTCGATCTTGTCGGTCACGTCGATGTCCATGATTTCAGGACTGGCGCCCTTGAGTTGCGTGTTGATACTGACGATGGGAAAGTCAACTTTTGGAAAGAGGTCCACGCCGATTTCCGGGTAGCTGACAAGCCCCAGCACTACCAAAGCAGCAATAAACATTGTTGCAAAAACGGGACGTTTAATCGATGTCTCAGCGAGCCACACTAACTTTCACCCCTTCCGCCAGATTGTTCTGGCCCACCACCACCAGTTGCTCGCCCCCTTTGAGACCTTCCACGATTTCCATGAACTCACCGTACTTGCTGCCGATCTTGACGAGTTGCTCTTTAGCTTTATTCCCTTCAACCACAAAAATCTTGACCACTGAATTCTCATAGAGCAAGGATGTGATGGGAACGATGACCTTATCCTGCGAAGCTCCCGTATAGAGAGTCACGCGGGCAAACAACCCCGACTTGAGAAGCATCTGGGGATTAGGGACCAGTGCCTCCGCCTGGAGGGATCTTGTTTTTTCTTCCAGATTCGGATAGATGATGTATAACTTTCCACGAAACTCCCGATCCGGAAAAGAGTCCACCTTGAAGATAACTTCCTGACTGACTCTCAAGCTGGCCACATCCTTTTCCGTCACGGTGAAACTCAGTTTTATGGGATCATTCTGGATTAAAGTGAGCAGGGGGGTTCCATTCTTAACATATTCTCCAGGCGTCACTTTCTTCTCTTTTACGGCGCCGGCCATGGGTGCATAGATTTTTGTTTTTATGAGTTTTTCTCTGGCGAGATCCAGCGCCCCTTTGGCGCGATCCACATCTCCCTCGGCGAGGGAGCGCCGCGCGACAATATCATCGAACTGTTGTCGTGTGACTAAAGCTTCTTTATAAAGGGCATCCTTTCTTTCATATTCCACTTTGGCATTGACCAGGGAAGCTACCGCCTGCCGCAGGGCGGCTTCTGCCCGGCTCACTTCAAGGCGATAGTCTGTTTCATTAATCTGCGCCAGGAGCATGCCTTTGGAAACAACGGACCCCTCCTCGACCTTGAGCACTTTAAGAATGCCATCGACCTCTGAACTGATAACGACCTCTTCATAGGGTTTCAAGTTGCCGACAGATTCCACAAAAGGTTTCAGGGACTTTTTTTCAACGATAGCTGTACGGACATTGACCACTTTCTCCGCAACGGCTTTTTCTTCTTTCCGGGAACACCCGGTCGGGAGGGTGATCATCAATAAAAGAGCCATTAAAATGAGAATGGCTTCCCTGTAGAATACGCCAATGTTAGCCATGTTTTTATAGACTGAAAACGGATATTGCCCTGTCATGAATTGATCCTTCCTGATATTGTATCTCTTTTATCGTGCTGCCAGAATCTCTTTCAGAAGTACACCGGTCGCTCTTTTCATTTTTAAGATGGCGACCTGATAATTGTAGCCGGCTTCAGCAACTTTCCGTTCCGCTGAAACCAAGAGCGTGTTCGCATCTATGATATCAATGCTTTGTGCTAATCCGTATTCGAACTGTCGGGTAATCGCCTGGTAATTATCCTTGGCAAAAGCCTGTTGATCCTCTAAAAATTTAAGAATTGCCTTCTGCGTAACCAAATCCAGATAGGCACTTTGCACTTCCACCTCAATCGTCTTTTTCAAATCCTCATAGAAAAGCTGACTTTGTTTCTCTTTGGACCTCGCCTCCTTGACTTCCGCTACTCTTAACCCTCCTTCAAAAATAGGAAAATTCAAGGCAGCACCTGCATAAATGCTTTCCCTGTTAAACGTCGATGATATCGGTGATTGGTCTGCCCCGTAATAAACACCCGATAGAGAAAGACTTGGCCAATACGCCCCTTTCGCAAACCTGACTTGATCTTCCGCAACTTTCTTCTGAATTTCAAGTCCTTTCAAATCTGTACGTTCTGATAGGGCTGTCGTTTGAAAAGCAGAAACAGCCGGTATCTCTATCGTCATTTCCAGGGTTTCCTTTATTTGAAAATCTTCATTGCTTGTGACAACCCTCTTTAACTGAGCTATGGCCAGCTCTAATCCGTTCTTGACGGTCATTCGGTCTGATAGAGCGCCGGATCGTTCCGCTTCTGCGCGTAGAAGCACGGTTTTAGTGACTTCGCCGACCTTTAATCTTTTCTCGGCCGCATCTCTGTACTTTGCAAGCCTTTCCACATTTGCATTAGCAATATCCAGGTTCTTTCTTGTTTTTAAAACATTATAATAAGCATAGGCGACATTCAGCAGGTATTCCTGTTTGGCGGACTCCAGATCATAGGTGTTTTTTTGGATATTCTCTTTGGAGATCGTCAGTGCCGTAAGTTCCCTGCCGCTCAAAGAAAGGGACTCGTCAAGCCGGGCTCCCCATGTACCAGACTCATTGGGTTGGATCAGAGAACCAGGCAATGTAACTGAACCCAAGTTAGTGCTATCGCCATATTTAGCCTGACTAAAGCGAGTATAACTGGCAAAACTGGATAGCCTTGGATATAATAAGGCCATCGCTTTGTCTTTTCCCGTTTCTGCAATGGTGAGATTCTCTTGCGATATCTTAATCTGCTCGGCATTCTGTAGAGCGATCCGATAAAGATCGGCAAGCGTATACTCCACGGCAGAGAGATCTTGCGGTAAAACGCACAAAAACAGGGCCATCATAAGGCCCAGCCACAGTAATGATAACCCTCTATTCATCTTCTCAATATCCTCATTTTCCATGAATCGTACCCATGGCCCGTTCGAGACGTGCCTGATAGATGTTGTAATCTCCCAGGGCCGTGGTGTAATCCGACCTGGCACGGGTCAAAAGGGTCAAGGCATCCAGCACATCCGTCGATGTCGACACCTGCTCCTTGTACCGCTCCTCATTCATCCGGTAATTCTCCTCCGCCTGCTCAATGATCTTCCTCGTCACCCTCAACTGCTTCTCCGCCTCTTTCAAAAGAAGATAGGCGTTCTTCACCTCCAGCGTCACCTGATCCTTGAGATTGGCCAGAAGGTCCTGACTCTGATTCTCCCTGCTGCGGCTGGCATCCACCCGGTTCTTTGTCTTCCCCCACTCCCAGAAGGTCCAGCTTGCCTGACCCATGACATACCAGTTGTCCGCATCCTTGAAGGCGCTGCCCGTGACCCCCGGCGTGTCGCCCACCCGCTCATAATGCCCTACCGCACTGATCACAGGAAAATAGTCGCTCCGGGCCAGCTTCACCTGGCTTTTGGCCTGATCCACCTTCAATAGCTGATTCCTGATCTCCGGACGGTTTTCCAAGGCCGCCGTGATGCTCTGCTCCAGGGTCCTGTCATCGGGACGGTCCGTGAGAATATCCTCGAGTTGCACCGGCGTGTTGATGTCTCTCCGGAGGACCGTATTGAACTTCGACCGGGCCAGCTCAACACTGTTTTCCGCCCGGATGAGGGTCTGCTCCCCGTTGGCCACCTGAACCTCCGACTGAAGAACAT
>Ga0208495_1000144_pt1 | contig 37877 bp, 35 predicted proteins | sample CryBogmetaGMA14M_FD_184551 | JGI IMG/M metagenome (GOLD analysis project Ga0208495, IMG submission 184551) | Freshwater microbial communities from Crystal Bog, Wisconsin, USA - MA14M (SPAdes) | ecosystem: Environmental > Aquatic > Freshwater > Lake | place: Crystal Bog, Wisconsin, USA...
CCGGGTCAGGCAGACCTGCTGATCTCATTCGACCTTCTCGAAGCCCTCCGGTACTCGCACTACCTGAAACGCGGGGGAAAGATGGTGGTAAACCGGCACCTCGTCATGCCCACGTCAGTATTCACGCAGAAAATTGCCATACCTACTGAAGAAGAGATCGTAGGCAGGCTAAAAAAATACAATCCCTGCCTCCTTGATGCCGATCAGATTGCCACTGATGCGGGCAGCGTACTTGCCCAGAACGTTGTGATGCTGGGTGCAGCGTCGAGAGCCATACCGCTCAAACCCGAATCGCTCGTTGCTGCGGTAAAAGAACTCGTCCCGCCAAAAACCATCGCGGTTAATTCGAAAGCCTTTGATATGGGCAGGGAGTTTGGCTGGCAGTGCTAAATGGAGTTCTGCCGGCTGTAGTTTCCCGGGCGTGAGGGTATATGAGAATCCAGTTTGGATACCGTGCCTGCATTCCGGTTCAACGCCGGAAAACAATCACGGAAAAACAGCAATTGATAAAGAAAAAACCAGAAGCGCTGAGGGGGGGAATTCTGACCAATAGTTCTATTCCCTGTTCAATCCGGGGCAATATAGCAGTCCGTCAGTCTACCAAAACCGCCCCATCCGGGGCCCGTTCCACCATGCCAAGGGGCGGGACGCGCGCACGCAAAGCATGAAAATTAAACGGGACATTTTCAAATTTAATATGATGCGCACCGACGGATAAAGTAGTGGTATGCGATACTGAACTTAGACGCTCGGTCATGTTGTTGAATAGGGAGGAGGAATTGCGTCCTCCCCCCCTTCCAAGAACGAACCATGCGGCCTTTCACCGCAGTTCGCTCAAACCTCTCACTACCCATTTGTCAGGGCGCATTAGAAGAAGGAATAGACCGTTGCCTGCTTTGTCATATTGTCACCTTGTCTCTTGCTGAAATAATCTGCATCAAGGAATGGATTTCTCTCAAGTTGTACCAGAACATGTCTCCTGATTTTGGTATCAGTGAACAGTCTAATTGTGGATGTAAAGGTTGTGAAGACCCAGTTCGAGTTATCGACTGAGTGCCAGTACCTTTGAGCAGTCCATCGGTGTCCTTTGTTCGGGTGCCGCCTTTTAGCCCAGTGCCAGAGGAGTTCCCACATAGTGTTGTCCAGACTGCTGAATGTTTCAGCGGATACAACGTTCCGGTGGTATAGAGACCAACCCCGGATTATCGGGTTCAGTTTCTCTATCAGGGCATCCTGACTCACACTCTTTGCACCTCGGATGATGTCGCTAATCGTGCGGGTTATTGTTGCCACCGCCTTTTTCGACGGTTTTATTAAAAGTTTTCCGCCATATTTCCGGAAGTTCCAAGATAGGAAATCAAATCCCTCGTCAATATGGACAATTTTGGTTTTCTCTTCCGAAAGTGAGAGCCCTCGTTCTGCGAGGAATTCATTGATTGCGGATTTTACTTGTTCTGCAACTTCCCGCGATTCTGCGGTAATAACCCAGTCGTCAGCATAGCGAACAAGGTTCACCTTTTTATTTTTGAACTGGTTTTTCAGGAGAGTTTTCATCCCGTCGAGAGTCATGTTCGCCAGAATGGGGGATATAATGCCGCCTTGGGCGACTCCCGTGGTTGCACTGTGATACACACCCTCGTAGATATAGCCTGCTTTGAGAAATTCCGCAAGGATTTTCTTGTCCATGGGAATGTTTTCCAGCAGCCACTCATGCGGGATATTGTCGAAACAACCTTGAATATCTCCTTCCAGAACGTACGGAGCGGAATTATCAGTGCTCAAACATATGAAAAGATACTGGGCTACATCCTGCGCACTTCTATAGAGCCTGAACCCAAACGACGTTATGTCAGCCGTTGTTTCCGCCCACGGTTGAAGAGCCAAGGCGTAAAGCGCCTGCATTGCTCTGTCATAAAACGTGGGAATGGATAACGGCCGCATTTTGTCTGAGTTGGGTTTCGGGATATAGATTCTCGCCAGTGGTTTGGCTTTGTACCCTTTGTCTGTGAGTGAGAGGGCTGCGCTCATCCGTTCATGAGGAGTTTTCCATCTGACTCCATCGACTCCGGCTGTTCGTTTGCCTTTGTTTTCTGTGACCTTTTTGACTGCAAGTGTTTTGGCATAGAAGGAATGCGTAAGGATGTACTGTAACCTTCTTGCCAGTCTGATTTTTCCTTCTTTTACTGCTTTTGCGATTCTTTTCTGTAGTCTATTCACATACGAGCGTGCCTTGTCCCATGGAAAATGGTTCCATTGGTTGGCAAGCTCTCTGTCTGTGCTGTCCTCGCTTGTTAGCGTCGTTGAACATTTCACATTCATAGAGTTACCTCAAGTTCGTCGTGATTGGTCAGCCGCACGTCTGCACCCTTTCGGGTCAGGGTATTTGATCCCCTATCCAGACCATTACAGTCTGGCATTAGCTTCTTGCGGCGTCCTGTTCCCACTACGCATATAGTTCCACTCACGTGGTTCCCACCCGTTTTCAGGAGCGTATTGGGGTTTCCAAGTTCCGTAATCTGGATAATTGTGACGTTTTAGGAGCTGCCTATAGACCGGGAGTTTTGTGTCCATCCGTTTCAGTATCGAGTGACCTACTGAAGCCGAACTCCGTACCTTTTGGTGCTGGCGTAGCAGTCTCTTTCGCCAGTTGCGAGTAACGATCCTGTAGCAGTTCAGTGTACCTTCTCCATGACGTCTTTTCCTAGCAGATTGATTCGGTGAAACTCCTATCTTTCCACGTTGTCTTCCGGGCTTCGCACGAAACTGTTACCAGTGACGCACGCCGGAATAGGAACACCCTGAATGGATAGGGTGGCTTTCGTTAGCAATCCAAATTACAGCTTTTCTTGTCGCACCACTCGTCCTCACTCCGCACTTATGCGCTCCGTTCCGGCTCGCTTCACATCACCTCGCTATTTTTTGTCGGTGTACCGGGGGGGTGACGACGCCCTCATCTCGTCGCTCCGCTTTCGCTCCACTCCTACGATGACGGCTGCTCTCGCACGCTCCTCACACCCCGCTAATGCGGCGTGTTCGTCACTGTTGATCGTACACGCTCATAACGCTCAGTGACTCGCTCCCGCGACGCACAGGGGCTCGGACTCACCGCTGATGCGGTTCGTTACCTTCGCGCCCTGTTGCGGCGTCCGCTCGGGGCGCTGGCCCTGATACCCACCTCCCGCACTTCGTCGCGCCGTGGGGTGGACAAGCACCCCACTCTCTCCGAACCCTTTCAGGGTACGTGCTCCTCCCACCCAAGGGCGGGCAGTTGGGCAGGATAACTCCCCTGATGGGGGCGGTTGTCCGGGTGGGGGATGCGAGCCGAAACACGGCGACCTTCGCCGTGTCGCGTGAGCATCGGGCGGGCCAGGGAAGATCAGAACACCTCAACAGGATAGGCACACGGCGGCGGTCCCGGGCGGGAAGAAGGCGAGCCGGATACGGGACCGCAGAGCGGGCCCGTCGCGTGAGCCTTCAGGGTGGGCGAACCATTGCCAAGAAAGATAATGCCAGACGTCGATAATGTACCAACCCGGCAGGGCTCTTTGATTAGACCCATGGTGTCCCTGTCGGGCCACCGTTTACCCGCAACGAAAAAGAATTTTTTTCTTTGTCCGGTGCAGCCACCAGATTAGACCTTTCCCTATCCCCCAAATAGTGGATCGTTTTTTGCGATACTCCCGAAAATCACGCCTGCTGATCATGGGATACCTCAGTATTCCAATGGGATCTTGTTTGGCAATGGATCACAGACCCATGCGATCATCTCTAACCGTTGCCGCACCGCGATAAGATTGTCGAGTCCTTCGCGCTCGGCCCAGGTCGTCCACGATGCGATGATCTCGTCGTGTTTCACGCGGAGGTCTTGCGCATCAGCCTGCAACAAAAAAGCCCGTCGCTCTATTTCGGGTATTGCGGTCTCGATACGTTCGAGTTCTTCGAGGACTTTTACCGGCATGGCATCAAAAATAGTGGTCATGCTGTCCCCTTCTCTGCTGCATCCGTTCCGGTGGCGCTGGCGGGAACCGGGGCATTAGCCCCGATCATAAAGTCCGCTGCTTTCTCTGCCCTGCCTGCCGCATACATCACCATATCAGCATCAGCCTTGATTGCTTTTGCCCAATTCTGGAGATAGGCTGCCTGATTCCGGATAACTGCGGATGAGTCAATACCGGTTAGTGCTGCAAGGTACGCGCTGCCGATCTCGGCGACAAGTTCCTCGCGCCCGTAGGTATCAGACCCAAAGCATACCGCATCTGTCTTTTTGAACCGTTCGAGCCGGGGCCCGGTGGAGTGAATGCACTCATGAAATATCGTGGCGTAATAGTGCTCCGATGTGGTGAACTGACCGATCTCCGGGCAGGTGATAATATCTGTGTGAGGACTGTATGCCGCCCGGCTTCCTGCCGCGATCGCTATCTGGTGCCGGTCCGTATAATCATGAATCACGGCATCGCATCCGAGCAGGTGGACGTTTGCCTTCACGTCAGGCAGTTTGTATCCTCTCTCCTGATAATCGGTCTGTGTGATGTTGAACACGGCGTAGGCTTTCAGGAATCGAATTCGTTTTTTGTGCTCTTCCTCCTTGCCCTCCTCATTGATCTTCGCGTCGGTTTTTACCATCTGCCCTGCGTAGATAATCCCGTATCCGTGCTCTCCCTTCTGGACTTGTAACCCTGCGGCGAGATACTGGCGATAGGTTGCCCAAAAAGGGAGAGAGTAGGAGGTAAGCCCAAGAATCAACCGGTTTAATCCGGTGTATCCTCTGCCGCTGAAAAGGTTACGCGGGCCGTTCTCCGTCCACGGCTTCAGCCAAGGGATCTTGCCTTCAGAGAGGGCTTTTATGATCCGCTCGTTGATCTGGGCTTTTACGTCAGAGGCTTTCATGCTGTCGCCTCTGCCCGTGGGATGGTCGCTGCGAGGGGCTGCTTTTCCCGCATCGCGGCAACGTTCGCGTATTTCCGCTCCCCGGAAAGTATCCCTTTTATCTGGACGAGCGGGGAGACAAACCGCATGTCGTTAATCGAGAACATGATCGCTTTGCCGGACCGGGTGATCCATGCTTTCCCGACCGGTTCCGCGTCCGTGTCCTTCATCACATCTGATATGTCATAGACCGTGACTGGCCAGTGTTCAGTAAGCCGGCGGATCTCGCCTGCGGGAATAACCGCCTGCATGGTCTTGACATCGATACGAACCGAGCCATTATAGAGACGCGCCGCCCCTATGTGCTCGAAAGTTACATCTGTGTTTGTTTTTAGACCCATGGTGTTTTTCACCACATATATATTGACGTAAGAGCATATAATCCCCCGCCGTGCGCGGTGCGAAAGTGAACTCAATTGTTTGTTGGATTTGCGAAATAACATTTTTACGCAGATTTTTTTATTTCGGTTGGCCCACCCAGGCACACAGCGCGACAGGTCGCTTATGCGCCCCGTAACCGCGCTATGTAGCCATCACCCGCCCACACCTTCTGATATTTCGCGGTGTACTGTTGGCACGCGATCGCCAGAGCAACACCCCCCCGAGACAAGCCCACTGCCGACCGCGTGGCGGTCGTCTCCGAGGGCTTGTCTCCTCCCTCCCGCACGAGCGCGACGGAGAAGTTGTTCTCTTCATTGCACCAGCCCCGATCAACCGCCCTTACCCCGAAGGGGCGTGCATCAATCTACTGCCCGTCCCTTCAAGGGCGGGAGGAGTGCGGCCCGGAGGGTTGTGAGCGTGGGGATGCTTGCCCATCCCCGTAAGCGAGCAAAGCACGGGTGGCGGATATCAGGGCCAGCGCCCCGAGCGGACGCCGCAACAGGGCGCGAAGGTAACGAGCCGCATCAGCGGTGAGTCCGAGCCCCTGTGCGTCGCGGGAGCGAGTCACTGAGCGTAAGGCACTCAACAATACACCGCCATTCCTGCATGTCACATCAACAGTGAGGAACGCGATGCGAAGCATGGCGTGACGAGCGTGTGAGAGCAGCCGTCATCGTAGGAGTGAAGCATCAGCGGAGTGACAAGATGAGGGCGTCATCATCTCACGAGTACACCGATAAAAAGAGCAGCACGGTGATGTGAAGCGAACCGAAGCGAAGCGAGCGATGAGCGAACGAGAGCGGAGGTGAGTGAACTTGACCGGGCGTCTTAGTTTTGTCGTGCTTACCGTGGTCCCGTCCCTCGGGATGGTGGGGCGGGCTCCAGGTTGGGGCGGTCTTGGAAGATTGCCGCCGCACTCAAGGTGAATTATGGGTTTGCTGCACAGGAAATGCTACTGAAGGTTTTATTTCATGGCATAAAGCGGCGGCGAAAGGAAGAACCGCCGCTTGTCTACTCCACGTTGTCCCCGTAGGGACACTATAATGTCAGCATTTTGGAGTATCTTCATTGCGTTTTCCGTATGCACCTGAATTTTTATATCATCGTGCCGGTGGTATCACCCGGCAATTGGATCGTATCACTGTGATGATAAGGGATAATGAATTGAAAATTATTCCCATTTCTTTCTTGATTCCACTCGTTGTACGCAATCGAAACGATATGAATACTTTAAAAATGTAAATGATGAGTAACCTATACAAACCGGATGGAATTTCCGAATAAAATCATTCACTTCATCTTGGCGTTACCATGCGAAATATAGCTGAAATTACCAGACTGCTCAATGATCTTGATACAACAATAGCCGACAATCTCGAAGATCAGGATCTCGACTTCAAGGAATGGGACACAAAGAGCCTCCCAAAAGCCCTTAGAACCGTCATTGAGATGGCAATCTGTATGGCGAACGGTGGCGGAGGCACCGTTGTTTTTGGAGTGAGTGATAAAATTCTTGGCAGAGCACGTGCAATCCTCGGAGTACCTCCGGAAATAGATCAGAATATTCTCATGCGCCAGGTTTACGATTCCACAGATCCCAAAATTACTCCGGTTTTCGAAGAGCTGAGGGTGCCTGAAGGTACCGGGCGAATCCTCGTTATGCAAATTAATCGGGGTCTGCCACCTTATACCGATACCAGCGGATTGGGAAAAATCCGTATCGGAACGGAATGCAAACCTCTAACCGGCACTCTGCGCCGGAAAATTACCGTGGAGACTGGTGAGAGCGATTATACTTCTGAACGAATACCCGGTGCGATCGAGAGCCACATCTCCTCTGCAGCAATGGAAGCCGTGAGAAACGCGGCAGTGAAAGAAAAGGCTCCTACCGATCTCCTTGCATTGACGGATCTTGATCTGTTAAAGACATTGGGACTTGTTAAAAACAATCAGCTCACTCGTGCGGGATTACTTCTTGTTGGAAAAGAGGCAGCCCTTCATGAATATTTTCCGCACTATCACTGGATTCATCTTCGGATGATCGATGATACGCAGTATACCAATCGTATGGATGGGGCCGAAGCACTCATAGTAGCACTCAATCGTATTACTGACCGAATCATGGCGGACAATCCCCTGACTACAGTAAGCTATGGAATGTTCCATTTCGAGTATCGTAGATACCCGGAGATTGTACTGCGCGAAGTACTCATGAACGCACTCTGCCATGCGGATTTCCAGATCAACAGTCCAATCCTCATCAAACAATTTCCCGATCACCTCGAAATAGGTAATCCTGGCGGATTCATCGGGGGGATTACTCCACAGAATATTCTCCATCACGTCCCTGTTGCCCGTAATCCTCTGCTTGTCGAAGCTCTCACCAAACTCCGACTGGTAAACCGGAGCAATCTGGGGATGTCCCGGATGTTTCGCGGAATGCTCATCGAAGGAAAGGAACCCCCGAGTATTGATGATCAGGGTGAATCGGTCAAGATCTCATTGAAAGGTGGAGAGATGTCTTCTTCGTTCAGGGCATTTGTCGAGCGGGAAGTTGCATCGGGCAGAGGCCTGACTGTCGATCATCTTCTGATTCTGAAATATCTCCTGTCAACCCGGGAGATCGATACAAAGACTGCTGCGCAACTTATCCAACGACCTGAAAATGAGGCCCGTGATATTCTTCATGCTATGGAGCACGAACGAAGTTATTTAGAACACGGTGGTTCAGGCAGGAGTCATTACTGGTCACTGGTCCCATCACTTCATCGTGAGTTAGATCTTTCAGGTCATCCGTATGGGGACCGGCGAATTGAATGGGATGCTGCAAAAACCCGGATCCTTAGTGTATTGCAGCAAAAACAGGGCAGGACAGATATGTACCTGAAGAATGCTGAAATGCGGCAGATAACCCATCTCAACCGGCACCAGGTGACTCGTCTTATGAACGAGTTGATGCAGGAGAATCCATCCATAAAAAAAGATGGAAAGAACCGGGGTGCACAGTACTTCTTTTCAGATACCCCTACATAAATTTTGCATTCAAGAGCAAGATTGTCGTCAGTAAAAATTAATTCATTCTACAATGCTCACGGAATGCTCGCGCTCATATCATGGGCATTTTGTTGAAAGTAATGCTCATAATATGCTCACTCATCAATTTCCGAGCATTTTCTAAAATCATAGTTGAGAGAGAAATGAGAGATTTATTTTATACACATCTTCCCGGCACCACCCACACCATTCCGATTCCATTCACCCAGATCCCCCAAACACTGACATCCCAACTTTAACAAGCCCTGCCGCATTCGTCATCACCAGATACCCCACGCAGCCGAGAAGCGCACAATCTTCGGGAAGGGCAAATCCGATGATGTAGTAATGGTATTTCTCTTTAAGAGCGGAGATCAGTTCCGGTGACAACGGTTTCTCATCGTCAGGCAACACCTCCATCTTCTTAATGGAGTCCCATGCAAGCGGTGTCCTCTTCCAGAACCAGAGCCCTTCCTTCAATCCATACCCGAAAGCGTGCCACTCTATTGCGGTAAGTGAAAGAAAAGTGGGGGTAGAGGGATCTTCGAGCACGGTCACGCCCCCGCAATCCGGAACCGGAACGTCTCGCTTGTATAGCCACCATCCTGGGGCCAGAAGTCCCTTAACCGCCCTATCTGCGCCCACTTCCGGCGCCCGGTCATGATCCGGACCGTGTGGATACCCGGCATCCGGGGATACACCGCTCGCCCGTCGAGGTCGTGCATCAGTTCGTAGGGTGGGATATCGAACCAGTCCATCCAGAACCGGACACCGTGGGGCATATCCGTGCCCCGGCGCAGGTCCGGCAATCGCATCGGAGAAAGTCCATCGTAGATCACATCGATGATCAAGTTCTCGTCTGCCGTATCCGGGTTCAGGTCGAGCTGGTAGAAAATCGGATTCCGGCGCACCTCCTCTTCTGTGAGCGGGGTATCAACGGTCAGGGGAATAAGCCCGTCAAATGTGCCCCGGTAGATGCCGGTCACCGTTGCAACCGGTTTTACTGTCGTTTCAGTTTCCATGATAGGTCTCCTTCATTCGTTCATGTTCGTCCCGGTGCGTACCAAACTCCTCATACATCACGTCATACCTGCCGATCTTCTGGTAAATGACAAAGAGCGCCGGGTACAGCGGGAGCACTGCTCCGAGAACGACTGCTAATAATTCAACGTCCATAAAAGGCTCCAAGGTGACGGAGCAGAGAAAAGAGTGAAGACCGGAGGGTCTCCACCCTCACGAGGCTCCCGTCAAGATAGGATCAGGCGAGTGCCGCCACGCCGTCGGCCCAGGTCTCGACCTTTGCGAGAATCGCGTCATCCGAATAGGACGTGACATCGATGTGGTCGCGGGAGACGGTCACGGTATAGACCTCGCTGTTCGCGTCGTGGCACCGGATTGTCGCCGTGTACGTATCCAGGTCCGGGTCGTGAATGCACGTGCCGACGTGTGCAGTGGCAAGCTGAGCGTTTGCCATGATGACCGCACAACCGGCGTTAAAACCGGTCTTCGTGCTGTACTTCTCGGTGGTGATCCCGACATTCTTTGCATCGGTATCTTCCCACACCAGGCGGGCCCCGTAGGAGCGCTTGGTGATCGCGACCGGGTCCATCGCCACACCGCCGACATTATATGCGGTGCAGGTGAACGGGTTGCTCGTCACGACTGCAGTGATAATCGTCTCGAACGTGTCCGCATCCGCGATCGGGTTTGTAAGAACCCGGGTTGCGGACTTGGTTATCGATTGCTGTACAAAATCTGCCATAGTTGTCGTAGATTCCCCGCCCGTTTGGGCGTAAACATACTTCAGCACGAGAATTTAAAGCATTTGTGCGCCATTGTCGAATGCAGCGCAAAGCGTGCTGCGTTTTGCAATCCGGGGAGTTTGAGGAAAAATGGAAGTGTTGGGAGCACCTCCCATCTACACAACCATTAAGAACACATACCCCAATCATCACTGACTGGCGCACCCGGAGAAACTATGGAAAAAATTAAACCGAGCCCCCACAAGGATAACAAGTCAAGTCAAGTCAAGTCAAGTCAAGTCAAGTCAAGTCAGGTCAAGTCAAGTCGGGTCATTCTCTTATTGATGAAAAAAATCACACAGTCAGTCACTCCGGGAGCGGTACACAAACCTGTCAAGAAGGAGAGGACGAGTGCCTGATGGCAGCAGCAATCCGTGTTCTCTGTGTCGATGATGACCCCCTTCTTCTCGAAGTCGGCACGAAGTTCCTGGAAAAATCCGGAGATTTCACCGTAACGACAGCAACCAGCGCATCCGACGCGATACGGCTGCTTGAACAGGAGACGTTTGACACCATCGTCTCAGATTACCAGATGCCGGAGATGGACGGCATCCAGTTCCTTGTTGAAGTACGGACGAAGTTCGGGGAGATCCCGTTTATCCTGTTTACCGGCAAGGGTAGGGAAGAAGTGGTGATCAAGGCACTCAATGCGGGGGCTGACGGCTATCTCCAGAAAGGCGGTGAACCGAGCGCACAGTTTGCGGAACTTGCGCACAAGATCAAGGTGGCGGCATCACGGAAAAGGGTGGATGATGCGCTCCGGACAAGCGAGGAGAAATACCGGCACTTAATCGAACACGCGGACGAGGCAATTGTCGTGGTTCAGGAGGGGATGGTGAAGCTGGTCAATCATCGAACGGTTGAACTCACCGAGCATTCGAAACAGGAACTCCTGTCCGCGTCGATCTCAACATTCGTTCACCCTGATGACCGTGCCATGGTGATGGAGCGGTACCAGAAGCGGATGAAGGGCGAGGAGAGTCCATCCCGCTACAGCTTCCGGCTGAGTCCAAAGGATGGAAGCACCCGATGGGTCGAGATCAGCGTTGCTGCGATAGACTGGGAGGAACACCCCGCCACGTTGAACTTCTTAACTGATATTACCGAACGCAAGCAGGCAGAAGAGGCGCTCCTCGCGAGCGAGAGCCGATATCGCACCCTTGCAGAATCTTCGACTGACAATATTTTTATCATCGGCAGGGACGATACGATACAGTTTGTCAATTCATCTGCAGCTCGAACCCTGCATTTCCCAATCGATGAAATCATCGGGAAGCCGCGAAAAAATTTCTTTTTCTCTGATATTGCAGATATTCAGGGAAATCACCTGCGAAAGGTTTTAGATACCGGAGAACCGTCCCGTGGAGAGGATAAACACCTATACGGCAATCAGGAATTCTGGCAGGATACAACCCTTGCCCCGCTCAAGGATGAGACAGGAAACGTAACTGCGGTTCTTGGTGTAGGGCGGGATATCACCGAGCGCAAGAAGATGGAGGAGATGCTGCAGGAGAGCGAGGAGAAGTACCGCACGCTCTTCTCCGGGATGCCGAGCGGTGTAGCGATCTATGAGGCGGTTGATGATGGTGAGGACTTCGTATTCAAGGATTTCAACACAGCAGGAGAAGCCATTGAACATGTGAGAAAAGAGGAAGTTATCGGCAGGCGGGTCACTGAGGTATTTCCCGGCTTGAAAGAGTTCGGCATCTTCTCTGTCTTCCAGCGGGTATGGAGGACAGGAAAACCCGAGTTTTTCCCCATGGCAGTCTACCGGGATGCCAGTGATCCCGGCACATGGCGGGAGAGTTGGATATACAAGCTGCCAACCGGAGAGATCGTCAGTATCTATAATGATATTACCGACCGTAAGCAGGCAGAGGAGGCGTTAACAGAATCATTCGCGACATTTAAGATCGTCATGGACAGTCTCGACGCGCTTGTGTACGTAGCTGATATGAAAACCTACGAAATCCTGTTTATCAACCAGTACGGCAGGAAAATTTGGGGCGATCTTACCGGGAAAATCTGCTGGGAATCACTTCAGGTGGATCAGAAAGGTCCCTGCCCGTTCTGCACGAATAAAAAATTGCTGGATTTGGATGGCAATCCTGCTGGAATCCTTATCTGGGAGTTCCAGAACACCATTAACGGACAGTGGTATGAATGCCATGACAGCGCGATCCAGTGGACTGATGGCAGAATTGTGCGCATTGAGATTGCCTCAGACATCACCGAGCGCAAGCAGATGGAGGAGAGACTCGTAGAGAGCAAGGAACACTTCCGTGCAATTTATGATCAGTCACCTATTGCCATTGAACTCTATGATAGTGCTGGCACACTGGTACACGCCAACACTGCGTGTCTGAAACTGTTTGGCGTAGAGAATTTACAGGTGATGAGGAGTTTTTCACTTTTTGCAGACCCGAATATCAACGACGAGTATAAAGCAAAACTGCACGAGCGAGAGACCATACATTACCAGGGACCCTTTGATTTCGAAAAAGTAAAAACCCTGGACATGTATCCTACCAGCAGGGATGGGATCATCTGGCTGGATGTACTCATCACCCCGCTTGGGAATCGTACGGATTCGATCTCAGGGTTCCTCGTGCAGGTTCTGGACATCACCGAGCGCAAGCGGGCAGAGGAGAAGATCATGGCAGCCCTTGCAGAGAAAGAAGTCCTCCTCCGGGAGATCCACCACCGGGTGAAAAACAACCTTGCCGGGATCCTCTCGTTAATCGACCTCCAGATCGGCTCACTCACCGATCCGGTTAATATCTCCCAGTTTAAGGAACTGGAAACCCGTATCCGGAGCATGGCGCTTGTTCATGAATCGCTCACCCTATCAGAAGATCTCGCCCGGATCAACATTGCCAGTTACACGGACAACCTGATCCGACACCTGTTCGCTGTGTACGGGACGGCAACCGATATCCGGTGTAAGATCGAGATGGGAGATGTCACGATGTCCATCGAGACTGCCATTCCCTGCGGGATGGTCATGAGCGAGATCGTCACAAACTCGTTAAAATATGCTTTTCCGAACAACTTCTCCTGTATGGAAATCCGGGGTGAGCCCTGCACCATTGCCCTGACCATGCACCGCGAGGGTAGCGACTATCTCCTCACAATCGCAGATAACGGCATTGGGATACCAGAAGGGAGTGAAGTTGCCAAATCCCCCTCGCTCGGGCTGTTTTTGATCGGGTTCATTGTGAAGCACCAGCTGCGTGGGAGTCTTCTCGTCAGCACCACGGAGGGGAGTGTGTATACGATCCGGTTCCCGGCGCCGGAAGGTAAGGAGCGAAATAATGATGAATAAGTACAGTATCCTCATCGTTGAAGACGAAGCCCTCATTGCAGCAAGCCTTGTCCATGCCCTCTCCTCGCTCGGTTACACGGTACCGGAGCCGGTCGCCACCGGAGAGGACGCGATTCGTTCAGTAAAAACCCGGAAACCCGATCTTGTGCTCATGGACATCAAGCTCGCCGGGGCGATGGACGGCATAGAAACCGCAGAGAAGATCCGGGCATTTGTCGACATCCCTATTGTGTACCTCACCGCTTTTACTGATGACACGCGCCTCACAAAGGCACGGCTCACAGAACCGTACGGCTTTATCGTAAAACCCGCCCATAGCCGCGAACTCCATGCCACCATCGAGATGGCGTTATACAAGCATGCGCTCGACCGGAAACTCAAAGAGAGCGAGGATAAATACCGCACATTGATTGAAACAACCGACACAGGCTTTGTCTTTATTGATCCTGATGGTTTAGTGCTTGATGCAAATCCCGAATATGTGCGTCTTACCGGACACCATGATTTGAGAGAAATCGTCGGCAGAAGTGTCATAGAATGGACTGCCGATTATGAAAAAGAAAAAAATGCAGCAGCAATCAAAACCTGCTTTGCGAAAGGATCCATACGAAACCTGGAAATTGACTACGTGGACTCAAAAGGCAACGTCACCCCCATTGAGATCAATGCAACCTGTATAGAAATCGGGGGAAAAACACAAACTATAACGATATGTCGCGACATCACCGAGCGCGAGCTGGTGGAGGAAGCGCTCCAGGCAAGCGAACAACGGTACCGGGACATCGTAGAGGACCAGACCGAGTTCATCTGCCGGTTTTTACCGGATGGATGGCTCACATTTATCAATGACGCGTATTGTACGTATTTCAGGTTGAACCGGGAAGAATGCATCGGGAAACGGCATTCTGTTGTTCTTCCACCGGAAGATGCCCAACAGATGAAAGACCATTTCGCAGCCCTCACGCCGGAAAATCCTGTTGCATCGATCTCACACAGGACAGTGATGCCCTCCGGTGAAGTCCGCTGGCAGCGCTGGAGCGACCGGGCGATTTTTAACAACGAGGGTGCCGTGATTGAATACCAGTCTGTCGGAAGGGATATCACCCGCCAGAAAGAGATCGAGACCCAACTGGAAAATTACAAGGAATCCCTTGAACAACGGGTACATGACCGCACGATAGAACTTTCCGCAACGAACCTGAAACTAAAAAAAGAGATCGAAGACCGCAAAAAAATCCAGAAAAAGTTAACTATATCATCAAATGAAAAAGATCTCCTGCTCCGGGAGGTGCACCACCGGGTGAAGAACAACCTGCAACTGATCATCGGGCTTGTTGATATGACAAAAACAAGGGCGCAGGAACCGGCAGTCCGCTCCACCTTAACCGACATCATGATAAAAGTGCAGACCATGGGGTCCATCCACTCGCGATTATACGAGAGTAAACGATTCGATAAGATCAATATGAAACAACAGGTCCATGACCTTGTCGACATGATATCGGGATTCTGTGATCACGATCACCTTGATATCACGACAAATATCAAGTGCGCCGAAATTTATCTTCCTGTAGACCAGGCAATTCCCAGTGCTCTTGCGTTAAACGAGATTATCACCAACATCTACAAGCATGCTTTTTCCGGGCGGAGGAGCGGGCTTGTGGAGATCTCGTCATCCGTCAAAGGGGATCAGATCCGGTTCGTCGTCCGGGACAACGGGGTCGGTCTGCCGACAGGGTTCGATATCGAGAAGAGCAACCGGCTCGGGCTCAAGCTGATGAGGACGCTCGTTGAACAGCAGTTGCACGGCAGCGTAACGATCACAAGTATAGCAGGGACTGAAGTAGTGATAGAATTTCCAATAAACTGGGGGGAATAGGGTCATGGCACGGGTACTGGTCGTTGATGACGAGGTGATCATCACGATGCAGCTCAAAGAACGCTTAAGCTCCATGGGGCATAAGGTGGTTGGCATAGCATCATCAGGGGAGGAGGCGATCGCAAAGGCACGGGCAACAAAACCCGACATTATACTGATGGACATCGTCATGCCGGGAAAGACCAACGGCATCGCTGCGGCAAAGGCGATCTATAAAGAACTGGATATCCCGGTTATTTTTATTACCTCCCATGCCGACGATAAAACTATACGGGAGGTAAAAAAGGTTAATCCGTATGGATATATTTTAAAACCTTTTAACGATCTGGAACTCAAAGCCACCATCGAACTGGCGCTCTTCCGGAAGAGCGACGTTTCCGACCGGAAACGGGCTGAAGATGCATTGCGGCAGCTGAGTGCGGATCACAAGGTGATCATCGACCATGCGCCGGCAATGATCTGGTACAAGGATATGAAGAATACATTCGTCCGGGTCAACCCGGCAGGTGCACGGGCATTCGGGCTGGCTGTTAAAGAGATTGAGGGGAAAAACATGTATGATCTCTTCCCGGACTGTGCAGAAAAATATTGTCAGGATGATCGTGAGGTGATCACTTCCGGCAAACCCCGGCTCGGCATCATCGAGCCCATGACCACTGCCAGTGGAGAGAATCTCTGGGTGCAGAGCGATAAGATCCCGCTCAAGGATGAAGACGGGAATATCACCGGTATATTGGTGTTTGTCGTAGATATCACCGAGCGCAAGCGGGCAGAGGATGCCCTCGCGCTTGCAAGCAGGAAACTGACCCTCCTCTCCAGCATCACCCGGCACGACATCATCAACCAGTTGGCAGCGCTGAATGGATACCTCGAACTCTCGCGGGACATCCTTGGCGACCCCGTGAAGCTGGCAGAGTTCATTACAAAGGAGCAGAACATTGCACGTACCATCGAAGCTCAGATCCGGTTCACGAAAGATTACCAGGATGTAGGCATCAAAGCAACCGTATGGCAGAATGTGCACGACAGCGTTGCCGTGGCGAAAGAGCACCTTCCCCTGCGGGGCATCACCGTTGATACTGACAGCCCTACACTTGAGGTGTACGCCGATCCGCTTCTCGTGCGGGTGTTCTACAACCTGATTGACAACGCGCTCCGGTATGGCAGCGAACAGATGACCGCGATCCGGATCTCGTCACGGGAATCTGATTGCGGGCTTCTCATCGTCTGTGAGGATGATGGCGTTGGTATTCCGGCGGACAAGAAGGAGGCGATCTTCAACCGGGGATATTTCAAACATACGGGGTTCGGGTTGTTTCTCTCCCGTGAGATTCTCTCAATCACCGGCATCACGATCACTGAAAACGGTGTACCGGGCAAAGGGGCACGGTTTGAGATTACGGTGCCGAAGAGCGGGTACCGGTTCCGGGGGAACATATGAGGTTCAGGATATGGGGCGGGTGTGAGGATTGCTGCCCGACGGGGAGCGTGTGATTAATATGGGCATTCTTCAATCCGGCAAGTACCATGCCAGCGCAGAACTGATCCTGTACAGTATCATTGCATGCAGTATCCTCTTCTGTCTCTACGTTGTCAGCACGGCGAACTACCTGCTCTTTCATGGGTTGGTCGAACTCGCGAGCATCGTCGTTGCCTTCACGATCTTTGTCATCGTCTGGAACACGCGGCGGACGATCACAAACACGTTCTTTCTCGTCATAGGGATATCGTTTCTGTTCACCGGCAGTATTGACCTCGTCCACATGCTCGCATACAAGGGCATGGGCGTTTTTCCGGGAAACAGTTCCGATCTTCCCACCCAGCTCTGGATCGCCGCCCGATACTTCCAAAGTATCGCCTTTCTCATCGCTACGCTCCTCATCGGAAAATCCATCACAAAGGACCGGAAGTATGACGCGGGCATCATCTTTGCCGTTTGCACCGCCGCATTCTGCCTTCTCATGGCAAGCATCTTTTGGTATCAGAACTTCCCGAATTGCTTCATCGACGGTACCGGGCTGACCCCCTTCAAGATCGCAAGCGAATACGTTATCTCGGCGATTCTCATTCTTGCCATCATCATCCTGGCACTCAAGAGAAGCGCTTTCGATCCGGTTGTCTGGAAATATCTTGTCGCTGCACAGGTGTTTTTAATCGTTGGTGAACTTGCGTTTACCTCATATGCCAGCGTGTACGGCTTCATGAACATGCTCGGGCACCTCGCGAAACTCGTCTCGGTCTACTTCTTCTACCGTGCCGTTGTCGTCATCGCCATCACACGCCCGTTCGACCTGCTCTTCTCGGAACTCAAAGAAAAGAGTGTGGCGTTGCAGCAGAGCGAGGCACGGTACTCCCTCACGCTCGATGCGGTGAACGACGGGCTCTGGGACTGGAACGTGCCGTCCGGCAACGCGTTCTTCTCCCCCCGGTATTACACGCTGCTGGGATACAAGGAGGGGGAGTTTCCTGCGACATACGACGCATGGCGGGAACTCATTCACCCGGAGGATCGTGCACCGGTAGAAGCACAGCTGCAGCATCATGTGAAGACTGACACCGGCTTTGCGATTGAGCTGCGTATGAAAACCAAAAGCGGAGACTGGATATGGGTCACCACCCGGGGCATGGTGGTCGAGCGGGATGCAGCAGGAGCAGTCGTCCGGATGGTCGGGACGCTATCAGACATCACCGAGCGCAAACGGATAGAAGAGGAACGGACACGTCTTGTTGCCATTGTTGAGCAGTCGGACGAAGCGATCATAGGAAAAACTCTTGACGGGATTATCACCAGTTGGAACACCGGTGCCGAACGGATGTATGGGTATTCTGCACAAGAGATTATCGGCAAGAGTGTTTCGCTCTTGGTGCCGCAGAATCACCCGGATGACACCGTATTAATTCTCGAACGGGTTAAAAACGGCGAACCGGTCATCCGTTACGAAACCCTGCGCAGGAAGAAAGATGGCGGGCTGATCAACGTCACCCTGACTGCATCGCCGATCAGAGATCCGCAGAACCATCATATCAGTATTTCCATTATTGGCCATGATATCACCGAGCGCAAACGGGCGGAAGTGGCATTGCAGCAGGCAAACAAGCAGTTGAACCTGCTCTCCAGCATCACCCGGCACGATATCCTCAACCAGTTGATGGCGCTCAAGGGGTACCTCTCTCTCTCACATGAGGTGATCGACAAACCCACGATACTTACCGGGTACATTCAAAAAGAGGAGCAGGCAGCGAATACTATCGAGCACCAGATTAAGTTTACAAAAGACTACCAGGAACTGGGTGTTGCGGATCCCACATGGCAGAACGTGAATGCAAGTATAAAAGAAGCGGTTGACAGGCTGCAGATGCGGGCAGTCCACATCGAGCCTGATCCCGCGAATCCTGAAGTGTATGCAGATCCGCTCTTTGAGAAGGTGTTCTACAACCTGATCGACAACGCGCTCCGCTACGGGGGTGACAAGATGAAGACGATCCAGGTCTCTTCGCAGGAAAGTGACACGGGACTCAAGCTCGTCTGCGAGGATGACGGTGTGGGGATTACGGATGAGGACAAGAAAAAACTTTTCCGGAAAGGATTTGGTAAACATACCGGGCTTGGTCTGTTCCTCTCACGCGAGATCCTCGCGATCACCGGCATCACGATCACCGAGAACGGTGTACCGGGCACAGGCGCCCGGTTCGAGATCCATGTCCCCGCCGGTATGTGGCGGACCGGGGGGAGCGAATGAGTGATGACAGCAGCACTCCGTGTTCTCTATGTCGATGACGAACCCGCCCTCCTTGATCTCTGTAAGATGTTCCTGGAGCGGTCAGAAGATCTCACCGTAACGACAGCAACCAGCGCATCCGACGCGATCCGGCTGCTCGAACAGGAGACGTTTGATACCATCGTCTCCGATTACCAGATGCCGGAGATGGATGGCATCCAGTTCCTCAAATATCTCAAAGCCGAGGGTAATACAACGCCGTTCATCATCTTCACAGGGAAGGGCAGCGAAGAGATCGCTATCGAAGCATTCGAGAACGGTGCTGACTTCTACCTCCAGAAAGGCGGCAACCCAGAAGCGCAGTTCGCCGAACTGGCGCACAAGATCCTGCGTTATCATGTGCAAAAGAATACGTGTGGACATCATGATGTAGTCAGGATTAAAGGTAGTTCGAAGGATATCCCCGTTATCATATCCGTGCAGGAGAATACCGTGCATCCGTCGTAATCTGGCATGATGTCATGAGAGTTTTTGTTTTGGATATCACAAAAAACGAAAATTACGAGTATCGATGAATGCCGATTACCGAAAGAGAACAACCCGGATAAACCCGGCTTCGTTACCATATCCAGAAGTCCGAATGATGAGGGATCCCATTCATCTCCACTGCATTGAACCGCTCTGGCTGAACAGTCACGTGAAATGAGAATATGGTATAGCTGATTTTATCTATTTACAATTTTTACAATATTGTATATGACTACGCTTACTAAGCGGATACCCGTGTCCGAACCAGTCTGGAAAGACCTTGCAGAGCTGCGGTTGGCAGGGCAGACCTATGATGATATCCTGATTGAGATGATTGAACTGCAAAAGAAACAACGACTCAAAGATGATATCAGGCGATCATTGGAAGAAGGAGATTTCATTCCACTAAGAGAGGTCAAGGCACGCAAAGTAAAAGAGTGGGGACTAAAAGGGCGGACGCGGATTAAAGGCATTCGAAACGAACGCGAGCGTGTTGTGCCCGGTTAATCTGGACCTGATCCCGTGAGTTTTGAAGTTGCTATCAGGCGAAAAGCGCAGGCGTTTATTGATTCTCTGCCAGAAAAAGATCAGCAGATTGTCATTAATACACTAGACCGGCTGGCAGACAGTCCATATCCGGGAAAAGGCGGAGATAAAGAGAAACTGGTTTTATCCGGGGGAAGTTTCGCATACCGGATTCACATTGGCAGACGCTACACGGCATTCTATACGATTGGAAAAGAAGCAAAATTGGTTCAAATTCATTTTGTGATGACCATTGAACAAGCCCATAAGAAATACGGTCGGTAATGACCCCGGAGAACTCCTGTTTTTAGTTACAACAGCTGACCCGGACATCCGGAAGATCTGAGGTAAAGCATCTCTTTACGTGCCCAAACATCAAAACATCGGTTTCACAAAACTAAAAGTGCACCGAATTGTTACACGGTTTTCCCTTAACGGATGACCAATGTAACCCGTTATGGGGGAAAATATGGGCAGAAGCCGAACCTTGCAATGGCGCCCGGTTCGAGATGAGGGTGCCGAAAGGGATGTACCGGTTTGTCAAAAAGGAGAGATAAATTGGGGGGTTCCGGGGATTATCAGGAGGATTTTACCTGTTGTGCGGATGTCGTAGTCAGCAGGGAAATACGCTGATGGGCTGATCGGGAAGGATGGGGAGGAGTCTATTGATGTGCCGGTAATAGATACGGGTGGTGCCCTTTCGTGCCGGGAGAGGAGTTATTCTATAAAAGTGGGCACATTTACATCGCCAGTGACACCGGACTAACAGTCCTGCCACCCTGTTCGGGAAGCCGGCTTACCGGTTACACTCATCCGTAAATACCACAGCCAGTTCCATTTTTTGTTTCTCATTTCGGAAGTTGACACAAATTATAACTTGTTACCCAAAAAAAAGGCTGCACATATGATCTCCACATGTTATGAAAAGGCGAAGGCGCTCCTTGTGACCCCGGTCGAGGAACTCCAGAAATCGCGGGGAGACTCAACAGAGTCCACCCTCCAGTACTACATTCTCATCGTCCTGTTTAATGCGATCCTTACGGCACTCATTGCGCTCATCCTTGGGGGACACGGAACACTCAATACCATGTCCACACTGTTTAAACAACTTGGCTGGGCACTCCCGTTTGTCGGGGCGGTTGGTGCAATCCTCATGGTTGTTCTCATCGCTATCCTCGCGGTGATCTTTTTGTTTGTCTTTGCAATCTGGCTCCACATCTGGGTTTACATTGTAGGTGGGCGAAAAGGGTACATGCACACCGTAAAAGCCCTTGCCTATGGTTCAACGCCGGGCATGATCATCGGCTGGATCCCCATCATCGGACCATTTATAGGCGGCATCTGGACATTGGTACTTGAGGTGCTGAGTGTCCGGGAAATTCACCAGATACCGATACGACGGGCAGCCATCGCCGTCATCCTTTCCGTGATAATCCCGATCATTATCGTGATGCTTCTCCTTGCAGCAGTCTTTGCGGCAGTAATGAGCGGCGCCACAATGATGCCGGGAAAGTAAAAACCACACAATCTTAAATTTTTTTATCACTAAAAATGCAAGGTCTCTCTTGAGGATTTGAGAAGATGTTCAAAGAGTGTTTTTCCTGTCCTGGTATCCTGCCATTCCTGCCACACGGGAATTTTCACAAACCGGCGAGGAGACGCTCGCACGCATCGGTATCCGGTCGTCTCATTTCCATCGTGCCAGTAAATATGTACTGGTCAATGTTCCAAAAATTGAGACACCCATTGAAAAATCCGGTAAGATATATGATGCTGTCCTGTCATGTAATCTGCATGAGTGATGACAAAACCTTGGAGGGGAAATATGGTTGAAAGTATGCATGCATCCTCGGACCCCATAGCGATTATCAACGGGAATCCAGACATGAGAGTCGTTGAGAGGCGGTTACGGGCATACCTTTCCCGGGACAGGACCGGGATCCGGCGCGAAGTGCTCAGACTTTTTGTTAATACCAGATCCCTTTCGATCGCCGAACTTGTCGTACAACTCAAGACACGGTTTACCGTTACATTTCAGGCGATTGCTTCGATGGTTGGCATCATTGCCTCACGGATTGGCATCCTTTGCGCAACACGAATATCTGGCGGATTACACAATTACAGACTCAAAGAAAAATACGTTGGTATCGTCGTGGGGATTGTCGGGTTCAATTAAACCCCTGTAAGTCCACCGAAAGGACACAATCCACTTTACGGTAGACCCAGCCGTCTTAATTGTTGTTGTGCCATTAAAGACGTGAGAGCACATTGTTCCAAAATTTGAAACAAGATTCGGAAATTCCGGGAACCTATATACTCTCCCGGACTGAGTTCGTTCCGGGCACACATGCCCACAACCATATAGGAGGAATAAAACATGGTAGAAAAAATGAATTCATCGTCAAGCCTCGTCGAGGTTATTGACCGTATTCTGGATAAGGGCATTGTTGTTGACGCATGGGTACGCGTCTCACTTGTCGGTATTGAGATACTCTCTATCGAAGCTCGCGTCGTGATCGCATCGGTCGAGACGTTCCTGAAGTACGCAGAAGCTGTCGGGCTTACAGAGCACGCTGAAATTGCAGCGTAATTATATCTCTCTCTCTAGGAAGAATACAGATGGATGAAATTGCAGCTACATCCATTTTAATTGAATTCAATCCTCAGATAAGGCACCAGTTCACCGCAATAGGAAATATCATGCGCAGTGTGATAAAATCATGTCATAACAATGCACGTCCCTCATGCTGCATCGTATGACAATATGTCCTATTTTTTTGTGTATTAACAATGTATCTGAACCATCCTGTTCGTGCGGTCGGTAAAACCATCACGCACGTGTACTGATGCTCATCATGGGTGCCTGCTGCCGCGTGGCACACACCAGCGTCCATGCCCACCCACAACCTCGATTGACATGAACGATTGGCGGGGGGGAGAAGAACTGGAGAAACCAGAAACGCGAGGGAATACGAGAGCCCCAGGGAAACAAGTACTCCCGTATGTTCTCTATCAGCGCATACCCGGATCCCGGTGTCCCGCAGCCGGGTTCGATCTGTTCCCCGGTATGCCCCTGCTTTGTATTTCCAAATTTTGAAACATAGTTTGGAAATTCCGGGCACGTATATAACAAATCCCTCCAGAATGGAGAGTGTCAATAGAAAGACAGATGTGAGGTGGGAAATATGACAATTGCAGATGGAATGCACCAGATCGTTGACAACATCAACGGAGCCAGAATGGCAAGGGTATCGGACATTGCGGAGTTGAAAAGTGAAGTCGGGGCGATCCGTGCCGACGCGGTCCACATGATCCACGGCTTCGCCGATGAACGGGCGACCCGGGGCATCGAACTCTCCCGGATGCTTAAGTCTTACAATGATGGGATTATAGACGATGTGCAGCACCTGATGGGCATGTTCCAAAAGGAACGTATCCCGTTCCAGGAAGACCTGGCAGAAGCACACGCAATCTGGCAGAGCCAGGGATCAGGCGGGCATGTACATACACATACAAAAGCCCCGAAACGAACTGCCCCAAAGGAAGCAGAAGTGACAAAGACACCGAAGAGAAAGAAGACGCCGCGTTCAAACAAAAAGTCCTCAAAGTGATAAAAGCCTCGGCGGACGGGATTATCCTCGCAAATGCAGGAAAGAAGGTCGGGGTTGAATGAAGAAAACTCGTCAGACCCGCAAAAGAACCTATCGAAGAAGGCATGGTCACAAAGAAAGGGTCGCAGTACTTCCCGAGCTGAACGTCACTCCGGGAGACCTTTTTTTTGGTTTGACAAATGCCCAAAAAATGATGGTCCAACCGGCAGGTCACAACGGGGGGAGAGCGCCCCATGGATCTTGTAACGGTAATCAACCCAAAATCCCAGAACGAATTTGTTGAGACCCCCTATATCACAAGCATCACGGAGCGGAGTCTGCGGTATATATAAAAAAAGGGTTCCCCCTCCATCTTCCAGAATCCACGGGCTGCAAGAAGACCCCCCCCTGGTCGACCTGCTTGACCGGATGCCGTAAAAAGGGGCACGGTTTCGAGATCACGGTGCCGAAAGGGATGTGGCGTATGAAGGGAGTGAATCAGTAATGCCAGAAAAAATCCGGGTCCTCTATGTTGATGACGAGTCCACTCTTCTCGATATCGGCAAGCAGGTCCTTGAGCAATCCGGAGATTTCACCGTAACGACCGCAACCAGCGTACCCGAAGCGCTCCGGTTGCTTGAACGGGAACGATTCGATGTCATCGTTTCCGACTACCAGATGCCGGAGATGGACGGTATCGAGTTCCTTGTTCTTGTACGGACAAAGTTCGGAGAGATCCCGTTCATTTTGTTTACCGGCAAGGGCAGGGAAGAAGTGGTGATCGAGGCACTCAATGCGGGGGCTGACGGCTATCTCCAGAAAGGTAGCGAGCTAAAGTCACAGTTTGCCGAACTCTCGCACAAGATAAAGTCGGCGGCTTCCCGGAAAAAGGCAGATGATGCGCTTAAGAGAAGCGAGGAGAACTACCGGCATTTAATCGAACACGCGGATGAGGCAATTGTCGTAGCACAGGATGGGATGCTGCGGCTGGTCAATCGTCGAACGGTTGAACTCACCGGGTATTCGGCACAGGAACTCCTGTCCATGTCGTTTCTCGTGTTTATCCACCCTGACGACCGTGCCATGGTGATGGAGCGGTACCAGAAGCGGATGAAAGGTGAAGAGTCCCCATCCCGCTACAGCTTCCGGCTGAGCCCAAAGGATGGAAGCCCCCGATGGGTTGAGATCAGCGTTGCTGCGATAGACTGGGATGGACGCCCTGCCACGCTGAATTTCTTAACTGATATTACCGAACGCAAGCAGGCAGATGAGGCGCTTGCAGAGAGCGAGGGGCAAAAAATCGCCATCCTGAACGGCATTACCACCAACATTGCCTTTGTAGACAAAGATTTAAGACTCCTCTGGGTGAACAAGTTCGCCGCAGAATCTGTTCATAAATCGCCAGCCGAAATGATTGGTCACACCTGTCACGCCATGTGGGCGGATCCTGCCAGACCCTGTGAAAACTGCCCGACATTAAAAGTTTTTGAGACAAAACAGTCGGAACATACCGTTATGCACACCCCCGACGGCAGGGTTTGGGACGAGAGGGGCGAGCCGGTATTCGATGAAAAAGGAAATTTGATCGGCGTCGTGGAAATCGCCCAGGACATCACCGAGCGCAAGCGGGTGGAGGAAGCGCTGAAAGAGAACGAGGAACGGTATCGAAACCTCTTTGAATCTTCCCGAGACGCCATGATGACTCTTGAGCCCCCTTCGTGGAGGTTCACGTCATGCAACCCGGCAACAGTGCAGATATTCATGGCGAGGGACGAGGCGGAATTCACTTCCAAAGAGCCTTGGATACACTCTCCCGAACGTCAACCGGATGGCTGCGATTCTGGCGACAAAGCCAAAGAAATGATAGAAACTGCTGTGCGCAATGGTTCCCATTTTTTCGAATGGACACACAAGCGACTCAATGGCGAAGACTTTCCCGCCACCGTACTCCTGTCCAAGGTAGAACTCGCCGGAAAGGTGTTCCTTCAGGCAACAGTCCGGGACATCACCGAGCGCAAGAAGGCTGAAGAAGAAATTATTTTTAAAAACATCCTCTTCCAAACCCAGCAGGAAACATCGCTGGATGGCATCCTCGTTGTTGATGAAAAAGGAAAAATTCTCTCGTATAACCGGCATTTTATCGAATTATGGGATATCCCTGAGGATGTCATTGGTACACGTTTCGATGAACTGGCTCTTAAATCGGTTTTGGAAAAACTTACCCATCCAGAAGAATTCCTTGCACGGGTGAATTATCTATACACTCACAAATCTGATAAGAGCCACGAAGAGATCATGTTAAAAGACGGGAGGGCCTTGGAACGGTATTCAGCCCCGATGTTTGGAGAAGAGAGAAACTATTACGGGAGGGTGTGGTACTTCAGGGATATCACCGAGCGCAAGCGGGCTGAAGAGGCACTCGCGGAGAGCGAAGAAAAAATCCGTCTGCTGCTAAATTCCACTGCCGAAGCAATATACGGTCTTGACATGAACGGAAACTGCACCTTCTGCAATAGCGCATGTCTCCACCTGCTTGGATACAAGCACCCGGACGAGCTGCTCGGCAGGAACATGCATTGGCAGATTCACGCAAAGCACCCGGATGGAACGTACTTCCCGGTTGAAGACTGCCGTATTTTTCAGGCATTCAATAAAGGAGAAGGTACGCACGTGGACGATGAAGTGCTCTGGCGCTCTGACGGCACATCGTTTCCCGCCGAGTACTGGTCGTATCCGCAACGCCGTGAAGGTGTGGTTGTAGGGGCGGTGGTGACCTTTCTGGACATCACCGAGCGCAAACGGGCGGAGGAAGCGATCCGGCAGGCAAACAAGCAATTAAACCTCCTCTCCGACATCACCCGGCACGACATCCTCAACCAGCTCTTCGCGCTCAAGGGGTATCTCGAGCTATCTCAGGATGTTATTGACAAACCGGAAACCCTCAGAGAATTCATCAAAAAAGAGCAGCAAGCCGCGAATACTATCGAGCAGCAGATCCAGTTCACGAAGGACTACCAAAAGCTGGGTGCCGCAGCTCCCGCATGGCAGAACGTGAATGCAAGTATCCAAAAAGCGGTCGCCGGGCTGCCGATGCGGGCAATCCATGTCGAGCCTGATCCCGCTGATCCTGAAGTGTATGCAGATGCACTCTTCGATAAAGTCTTCTACAACCTGATCGACAACGCCCTCTGTTATGGGGGCGACCAGATGAAGACGATCCGGGTCTCATCACAGGAATCTAACACGAGCCTTACGATCCTCTGCGAGGATGACGGTGTGGGGATCTCCGCAGAGGACAAGAAAAAACTTTTCCGGAAAGGGTTTGGTAAACATACCGGGCTCGGGTTGTTCCTCTCACGGGAGATCCTAGCGATCACCGGCATCACGATCACCGAGAACGGTGTGCCGGGGACGGGAGCACGGTTTGAAATTACGGTGCCGAAAGGCATGTGGCGCATGGCAGGAGCGGATGGGAAGGGAGACTGATGACTGCAAAAAAGAAGATGTCACAAGAGAAGGGGGCGGGCGCATCCGGCAACACCCGTTCCCTGAGGGATGAGGCAGAGAAGCGGCTCGCGCGCTCCCCGAAGATTTCTCCGACATTAAAAGGGCAGACCCCGGAACAACTGATCCATGAGATCCAGGTTCACCAGATCGAGTTCGAGCTGCAGGCAGAAGAGCTCAGGAGATCGAAGCTCTCACTGGAGGGGGCGCGGGATAAGTACCTCGATCTCTATGAGTTTGCCCCGGTCGGCTATCTCACGCTGACCGATAAAGGCATAATCACCAATGCGAACCTTACCGGTGCGACGCTCCTTGGGGTTGAGCGGAATAACCTGATAAGGGCACCCTTCAGTAAATGTATCGCAGAAAAAGATGCCGATACGTGGCACCGGTATTTCGTGAACATTCTTAAGCAGGAGGAAAAACAGACCTGCACCCTCACGCTCAAGCGGGGAGATGGTTCAACATTCCCTGCCCGGCTGGAAAGCATCCGGCTTCCCGTCAGCAGCGACGGGGCGGCAACGGTACGGGTGGCAATCAGTGATATGACGGAGATATGGCAGGCGGAGGAAGAGATCACATTCAAGAATGTCATTTTGTCAACCCAGCAGGAGACATCGCTTGATGGCATCCTCGCAGTCGATGAAAATGGAAAGATCCTCTCTTATAACCGGCACTTCGTCGAACTCTGGGGCATTCCCGATGATATCATCGCATCGGGGTCAGATAAACAGACGCTCCAGTCCATTATTGATAAACTTGCAAATCCTGATGCATTTGTCGCACGGGTAACATACCTCTATACTCACAAAGACGAGAAAAGCCGGGAAGAGATCGAATTAAAAGACGGGAGGATTTTTGACCGGTATTCAGCCCCGATGTTTGGACTGAACAAGAAATATTACGGGCGTGTATGGTACTTCCGCGATATCACCGGGCACAAACAGGCAGAAAACACGCTTGCCCTTACCGCCCGCAAGCTGACGTTGATGAACGACGTGACGTACCAGTATATCCAGAACAAGGTCACTGCTGTCAGGGGGTATGCCGAGCTCAGTAAGGATGTAAAAACCAAAGCTGAACGGCTGTCATTTATCGAAAAGGAAGAACATATCCTCGCAGATATTCACCATCTGATTAAAAATACACGCGAGTACCAGGAAATCGGATTACTCCTGCCCCAGTGGATTCCCGTGGAACGATCAGTTCGGATTGCAGTTTCGCTCGTCAGCCCGAAACCGGGCATATCAATTGAAACAGCACTCCATGGACTCGAATTGTATACCGATCCGCTCATTGAAAAAATCTTCGCGAACCTCATCGAAAATGCAGTAATCCATGGAAAGACCACGAGACGCATCAGGTTCTCCTGCGAAGAGAAACCGGATGATCTTATTTTGATCTGCGAAGACGATGGTGTTGGGATCTCTCCCGAGATCAAAGATCATCTTTTTGAGCGAAGCGTCGGTGAAAATATCCGCTTTGGGCTCTTCTTTGTCCGTGAATGCCTTTTACTCTCCGGTATGACAATTGCTGAAACCGGAGAGCCCGGCAAAGGCACCCGGTTTGAGATTACCGTGCCGAAGGGAGCGTACCGGTTCACGGGTGCAGATCGTAAAAATTGAGGAATGGACAATCCTGGTTTAGTATCGACGATTTATTTCCAAGAGGGATTTATCAGCAAGCTCCTTCATCCGTGATGACATCCCTTTGGGGGGCATATTATCTTTATTTTTCATTGCATCGGCAATCTCCATTCCCAATACAAAGATCGCATGTTTATGCTCCGTCTTGCTCCTGTAACGCTGGGAGGGTTTGATCTTTAAGGCATTGTATTGGGAAAATTCAAGTTTGGGATTTAATCCCTCAAGATAACCCTTTACGTCAGAGAGCATCTGGTGAAGTTTGATCAGCTCTTCTTTATGCATTCTGCCACTTCAGACACTACCATGGTTTTACCCAGCAAAATACATTGTGCCGAATGATGGGTACTGGTTTGCGGATGCCGGGAAAAAATGGCGAGAGCCGGGATCAATCCGGTGCCACACATCCGCCGGCACGAACAGCGGCGCTCTTTCGCGGTAATGACCGGTTGTGACGGTTCCGCTCCCGGAAGGATGCCCATGGGATCATCCGACCGTTTGCGAACCGAATGCATCATTACCCATGCCCACATTAACTGTCCAGGAGCCAGAAAAATCTACATCCGGGAACACAATTTTAAACCGATGTTTGGGACGAGAATCAAAGACTTATATTTTATCCCCTCTCGTGTGTAATATGTCACACCAATGAACAATCGCGAAACCTACACGCATCTGAAGAATCACGCAAAAAATATACGTTTTGATTTTTTGTGCAATGCGGCAGAAAAGTTTGGATTTATCTGTCGGGGAGGCCGGGGAAGTCACAGGATTTATGTCCGGGAGGACGTACGTGAGATGTTAAATTTTCAGGATGTTGGCGGTAAAGCAAAGTCTTATCAGGTAAAACAATTGTGTAAAGTAATTGAGAACTATTCACTACTGGAGGTGGATGACCGTGTATAAATATGCAATAGAAATTTTTTACAGCGATGCTGATGAGGGATATATCGCGCTCGTTCCTGAACTGCCCGGCTGTTCTGCATTTGGGGAAACAGAGGAAGCTGCGTTGTATGAGGTTAAGATCGCAATAAATCTATGGCTGGAAACTGCAAAAAATGAAGGGCGGCATATCCCCCGCCCAGAATGTAAAGAAATTTTACAGGATATAATTGCGAAGAAGGGTGAGGAGCGGGCATTCTCATAGCACGGTCCGACCTTTTGATTATTTATTACACTTTTTTAATAGGGATATTTCTGATCCTGCCGACGTCACCCGCCGCGACCGCACGGTTCTCGTTGTCATATGCAGGGGATTGGCCGTAAATCTGAAGTACCTCCTCAAACCCAAAAAAATATTTTACCGGTCTCACCCCCCACATCCGGCGCCACATCATCCGCCAGCACGAACAGCGGCGCTTTCCGGTGATTCCCGTTGAGCACCGGTATAAGTGATCGAAGCGGTATCGTGTGTAACTGCTGGTCGATTACCATATTCAGCGCCAGCCCGGATGTGGAGAGGTGGGCGGTCCCGACGGTTGCCGTCAGGTCAAGAAGCCGGACTGTGCCGGACCCGCCGGTGAGTGCCTTGTCAATATCGTCTTCGGACAGGAGAAATCCCCGCGAGTCCTGATCTGATCGGATGATGAGATCTCCGGAATCAAGATACACCCTGCCCACTTTCACAAAGACCGGGTCAACGCATGTCCGCACCGACCACCCATCAACGCTGGCAGTTGCCGCTGCGGGCTCGACCAGGATCTCCGGAGCAGCGCTGACGGGTTCAGGTGCAAGAGTGATGGCCTTCTCCGGGGACACATCCGCTGCCGGTATAGGTGCAGGGGCCAACCGCTCGGCTGCCTGCGCCACCTTCGGCGCTGCGGCAACCTCGCTCGACGTGCCAAATATCGCGGCTTTCACCGTGCGGTAGAGATTCAGGAGCGTCTCAATCATGCAATCGCCTTTCCCGTTGTCGGGCCCGGGATCTCTGCCCTGATTCTCTTCCGGTGATAATACTCATGGCTCTTCGCCCGGATGACCTCCCTGTTCTCCGCGTAGTACCGCGTTTTCCGGGCTCTCATCCGGTCCGGGTGCCGATAGTAATAGCGTTTAAACCGGGCCCTGCGTCTCTCCAGTTTTGCTCGCTCGCGGATGACGTATAACACCAGACCGAGGTTGATCTGCATCATGTCCAGTTCCTCCCCGAGAGAATCCCCTGATCGGTATGCTCATTCCGGAATACTTTCCGATATGTGCAATCACCGGTCGATTCATCCAGATACCGGCAGACCGGCAGGGTGTCACAATATCTCGCATCCGGCTTCGGGCAGAACCGTTTCAAGTATGCGGTGCCGGTCATGCGGTCACCTCAGACCGGGCCACCTGCCGCCGTATTTCCCGGTCCCGGCACTGTTCGCACAGCTTTGTATCCGATTCCCGGTCGATGTAGATAGCCGGCGAGAGATTGCACACAGTGCATTTGCCGATGTTCGCGGCGTGTCGTTCGAGCTTTGCAAGGTTAATCATTCCGGGCAACGGAGGCGCTGCTGCCCGGTCCCGGGAAACAGCCTCATCGTAACATACCCGGCAGATCCGGCGGGCCGCCTGTTCAGATTCCGGTCGTGCCTTTCGCTCTGCGGTCAGTTTCTCCACATACCAGGAACCTCTTTTTTTGCAGGAACAGCAGACCGATCGCGGCTCCGGAATGTCCAGGCGTTTGTAATCGGCTGCCCGGACGGTCACCCCGACCGCTATCAATTCTCCGGCGGGTTTTTCTCTATCCCACAGCACGGTTTTGCTATCCGGCGGAATGTGCTGCACACTATTTGGAGGTTGCTTTACATCCGGTTCGCTATTAAGAGGGTGCTCTGCGATATTCGGATCTTGTCCCACAGCAACGGCAGGATCACAAGAGCATAGTGGAGTAGGTACGAGTGTTTCGGCAGGCTGCTGTGTTATTCCCATTTTGCTGTGGGATAGATTATCACTCATATCTAAGTGTGAAATAATAGGGGTATTCTCCGAATCCGGGCCCACCGCGCTTTTTGCGATCTGCGCTGCACATGCTGTGGGATTGCTGTGGGACTGCTGCAATGCTGCACGGGTCGAATCTTCCGGTGTCCTTTGTTGGACATCGCATGATGACGGATTGTTGAGCGTATTTTTTTGTTCATTATGTGCAGTCGGGCCTTCCGGTCTCTCTTTTTGAATAGTGTCCGGAGCATCACTCAACCAGACACCGGCACATCCTCCCCACTTTGCGAAGACCTCCAGATCGAACGTGTATGCGTTCGTCCTCCGCCGGGTTGACCCGTTGCAGAACTCGGCATCTACAACGACTGTACGATCGGTATAGGCGATCGCCGGGCACTTCTCTAAAAGTCCGGAATACGTTGCGCCCCGGCTTGCGTACCCGTGGAGGAGTCTGTGGACAACACTGTTCGACAGACTGGTGTGCTTCTGAAGCTGCGGGATGGTAAACTCATCCTGATGCATCCGGATGATAACATCAAGCAGGTCTGACTCCTTTTTCGTCAGTTTCGTATCCTGTCCCCCCGCACTCCCGTTCAGCATCGCATAGAGCCGTACTGCCTCATCAAAATCCTCGCGGGTAGCGACAACGCAGTTCAGACCATTCACTTCTTTTCTCTCGCGCTGCAAAATACGGAGAATCGCATGTGCCTTGATCAAGTCCAGGAGCATCTCCGGATTGCGCCGGTTGCTGTGCGACTGGAACCTGATACGGGTGGCAAACGGAATGATGACATAATACTGCTGCTGCCCGAGGACTTCCCATATCGCCCGGCACATCAGGATCTCCGGGCGATCGCGCGTGCCATGCTCCGGCACCGTCTCGCAGGCAACGAGCGTATGATTCAGTACGAGGTCATCCTGCTGTGCCGTGTCATCGATCCAGCAGGTGAGCATCCGATTGAATACCTGATCGTCGCCGCTGCCTTCGACTTTCGCCACCCACCAGACGCACCGCTCCGGAATGGTGCAGATCAACGGTTTCCGGTCCTTTGTGACCGTCCGGTGAATGTAGGGTTTCTGGAAACCCGTGGTGACTCCTTTGAGGATCTCTGCCATGTCTTCGGACAGGCTGGTGTCATCGAGGACGATTGCCATGCCGGCGAGCAGGTCCTCCATGTAAAAGAGCGCCTTGTTGCTCATCGAGCTGTATAGCTTGAACCGTTTGGGCAGTTGCTCGGTCATGATGCCGAAGGCGTGGGACTTTCCTTTTCCGCTCTCTCCGGTCACGGAGACGTGCAAGCCTTTTGTATTGATGATTGACCGGGACGCAATCGACAGGATCATGCATTCTGCAACCGTTTCATCGCCATCGTGGTCGAGCGCGAATGTCCGGAGCATTGCCTGTTTCGGATTCCCGTGCTGCAAGACTGTCAGGGCTTCTTCCATGCCGGGGATCTCCCCGAGGGCCGGGACCGGAGACGGGCCCGACGGGGGAAACCGGGGAGGAGACGCTTTCTTCCGCTCTGCTTTCGGCTCGAACCGCGAGCGGAGTTCCTGCCACCGCTGCGACCCTCCCCCGCACGACTGGTGATGGCAACCGGCATGAATGGCCCCGCTCGGGAACTGGATGGCAAACGCGCCGTCCTTGTGATCTCCGGAAAAGGGACATTCAGAGAGCTGGTAGATAGTCCCGCCCTCGTATGGTTTTTCCGATTGCACCCCGATCGCATGGTCAGAGAGCCAGTGTTTAAGGTCAAGCGCCTGTACAGGCTGGCCCACCGCCATCGGCGGTGCCGCTGCCGATGCAGCGGAGGGGCTCGGCAGAGCCCCAGCCAGCCGTTCGAGTTGTTCCCGGGTTACCAACTCAATCGGGACCGGAGCATCGAGAACAGCAGCCCGCCGGTGGGGTCGGTCTTCTGTATCGTCTCCCTTTCGGCTCATCGTGCCGTAGAGTTTCCAGATCCGCGCAGCATTGTAGTTCGCCGTGTCGATCTTCGCCGCTGCGTCATCGCACCGGGCGGCAAGCACTTCCAGGCACCGCTTCACCAGATCCCGGCTCACATCATCATTCGGCAGGTCTACCTTGTAGAGCAGGTGCGCCCCGTTTCCCGAATCGGCAAGGATGGGCGCGGGCCATCCGAGATGACGACCGAGATAGGCAGATACCTCCACTGCCCGGGTGATCGCTGCCTGGTGCTCGTTGTCGGTCGAAGAGACACCGGACGGGCGGGTCGGGTCCACGTCCACCGGGAACCACTGCCTCCGGATAATATCGGCATCTGAGGTCGTTGCATCTTTTTTCGATAGGCGTATCTTGATACGGTTCGCCCTCCGTGCAAAAAGCGCTGGGTTCACCGCGTTTAAGGTGACATAGATCCCCTGCACATTTGGCAGCGTGTCGAGTGTCTCCACCTTTGCTGCAAGCTCTTTGAGAGAGTCGAAGTACCCGCTCGCCATCCCCTCATCGGTGATGGCCCGGACCTCAATGATCTGACCGGGCGTGAACAGGAGATGGGCGGCTGTGCTGACCTCATTTGTCATGATCCCCCCGCTCTCTGTTCTCGCGGATAACCGGAATGAGCCCGATTGACAAAATTGGATAAACGTTCAACCCGTCAGGAAGAGGATCCGGCACTGCTTCACGCATTGTCAACCTCCTCACGCATGGTGCCCGGCATGATGCCGCCTTGCATCACATCATAGAACTGCCAACCGTCCGGGCTGGTCCAGACCCATAACTGGACGTTTGCAAAAAGAGGTAATTTTAAGGCACGGATCTCCGAAAGATCCTCGCCATACCGTTCCGCAACCGCTGAGGGCCCGTTGATATGTACACGACTCCGTTTTGTTTTTACGAAAAGCGGGTAGTCCCTTTCTTTCCATGCGATCAGGTCAAAAGGCGGGTAGACTCCCGCGCATACAAACACCTGGTATCCGCACGATGAAAGGAGGGTGTGCGCCATTTGTCCCACCTCTCTCGCACGTGTGAAAGTCCTCTGGGGTGTTCCAGTCATGGGGCCACCCGTTGAGTAGTGGACAAAGGAGCTGCCACCCATTCACCCTTTGCCACGGCTTTAAAGGCCGTATCAATAAGATTGAAGGTGTAGTGGGCAGTCTGTATGACTACCCATCGGCCTTCGTGACATTTGTGCGGATACGCTCGTGCCTCACCATCAATAATACCACCATTCTGCCGGAGCGGGACCGTATCTCCAAAGAAGAGAATCAGCCTGACCTCGTCCGGTGACAGCCAGTAATGACCATCTGGCGTCTCTATGCGCAGATTGCCTCCGCTACATCGACGAATCGCTGCAATTTGACAGTCCATGCACTCACCCGGTCATTGGCAGCAACAGTTTATTGCAGTGTAAAGGGCACTGTACTAGTGGCCTCGCTCGCATGTCGATATAGTTGTCGTAGATTGTCTCGTTCATTGTCGGGCGGGCCATTACGCTGTTTTGCATTCCTGGTCCTCCTTCTCAAACACGAAGAGCCCCTTTTGTGCGAAGTGCTCCCCGATACCTTTGAACCCCGTCCGGCGTTCATAGGCTTCGATAGCTTCACGTGTAACGTGTAGTTGTTCCATTATTTCACCCGTGCGGACATGAAAAACGATTTTTCTCTTTAAGGGGGAATTACCCCGTGGTTTCTCCGCACAGTATGAAAAATGGGTTGATGCACCTTAAACCTTGTGGTTTTTTCGCAAAAATCTCGAAAAAAAACGCATAATTTTAAATTTTGAATGCAAAAAACGAAAATTTTATTAAAATATCCTGTTTATGCCGTTTTTAGGTTTTTGCGCTCGATGTATTCCATGAGTTCCTTCCCGTGGTGCAGGATAAACTGCCCGATCTGGTCTTCCGTTGCATTGCTCGTCGGGTCGAGCGATTCCCCGCAGGCATAGCACCAGCCGGATAATGGCGGGTTAATGTGTGAACAATGCGGGCACTGTCGCGGTGTTATCTGTGCTTCTGTTTTCTTCACTTCTTCCAGACCATAGAGGCGCGATATCTCGGAGTCGATGTCGTTCCCTGTCAGATGAGCATAGGTTTTGAACATCATCGTGTTGATAGATCCCCACATCATCATTTTGATGACGCTCTCTTTCGCTCCATCGTTTATCATGTGGGTGATACGGGAGTGCCGGAAGATATGCGGTGTTACGTGTTTTTTAATCCCTGTTCTCTTCAGGACCCGTTTCAATCGTTTGACGATTGTATTGTAGATGAACGGCTCACCGGATTTGTTTATAAAAACCAACGAGTCGCCCTCCGCGATTCCGGGATAGTCGGCCCGCCAGACTTTGAGATACTCGGCCATCATCACGATGCGGATGTAACGAGGAATACCGGTCTTGAAATTTACGTTAATGACAACCCCTTTGGCGTCAAATTTAACGTTCCCCCATTTCATCTGCGAGATCTCCCCGACCCGGAAGCCGCCCTCGTAAAGCAGCCCGAAGAAGGCCCGGTCCGAGCTCATGGTGCATGACTGGATGATGGAGTTAACTTCCGCTGGTGTGAGGATATCGGCAGCGGTCTTTGTCATCATATCTTTTGAGGGATTCTTCAGCCGCAGTACCTTTTTTTCCGGGATGACCGTGTAGTTGTTCTCAATCAGCCAATTGAGAAATTGTTTCAGGATGACGACGTAATCGGCGATGGTGTTCTGCTTGAATGGGTGGCCCCTATTGGTTTTCCCGTTTTTGAGACCCTCGATTCCTGCATATACGTCGCTAATGGTTATCTGCCGATAGAGTGGAAGATACCGGCGCCAGGACACCAGTATACACGCTATCTTGTTCGCTCTGCCATGGCTGATGTTTGCAGTGGACCGACGCTCACCGAGAAATTCCTTAATGAGCGCTGCGTCATCCGGCACGATAATCCCATTGGTGAGCCCCATCGCAATCGAATGGTCGCAGTATTCTGGTCTAATTGACAAAAAGAGACTTGACGAGATAGTTGGCGTAGACATGGGCTAGCGTAAGGTGCCGCCTATAAAGAATGTATTGGAAGGGAATTGAACCTTGTGTCCCCACGCTGAGGGGGGGAATTGAACCCCCGAGGCACTTTCGCACCACAGGCTTTCCAGGCCTGCGCCCTACCGCTAGACTACCTCAGCAAAAAGTGTATCCCATGTATTAGCCGGGTATTTTTTTAATGCTATCTTTTCTTCGGGCACCCGGTTTCGGCTTTTCTGGCCTCTCCTTTTTCGTCCAGCCCCGGGGATAGGTGCCCGCCGGAAGAAAGACCGAAGTCATGGCAATGACAAGCCCTGTGGCACCGGGTGAAAATGAAGACGAGGGGACGAGTCCCCGGCCCAGTCCGACAAACTCGTTTTTCCCGGACAGGACCGCAACCGGCTGATCTTTTTTGAACTCATCGCACCGTACCACTCCCACTCCTGCAAGCGCTGCACCCCGGCAGAGCGCGTCAATGGCAGTGTCGCGGACAACGACCGCCGGAAGGTCAGGTACCGCCGCATCGACAGAGACAACCATGGAATCGAGCAGTGACCGGTCTCCCCCCAGTACAGCAACACAGGCATCCTGCAGCGCGTGAAGGGTATGTGCTGACTCTTCGCCAAATGCACCCGAACGGGTCCGGCGCAGTTCCTGCATGTGCGCCCCGGCACCCAGTGCAAGCCCCATGTGATGGCAGAGCGAGCGGATGTAAGTACCTGCATCGCATCGCACCCGGAACAGGATAATCCGGTTTTCGACACTGAGCAGATCGATACGGTGAATTTCACGGATGCGGAGGTTACGTTTTACCGCACTCTTTTTCGGGGGACGCTGGTAAATTCTTCCGGTGAACTCACGGATGACCTGCTCAATCCGGCTCTTCTCTACATCCTTATGCACCCGCATCAGGCAGACATACTCTTTTTCGTGTTTTAAGAGGAGCGGCGCGAGGCGCACAGCGTTTCCCAGCATGACGAGGAGGACACCTGAGACCTGCGGGTCGAGCGTGCCTGCATGCCCCACCTGGCACCCGAGCATCTTCCCTACCCATGCAGCCACTTGGTGGCTTGATGGTCCGCAGGGCTTGTCGATGACAATAAGGCCTGCGCCGTGCCAGAGCTGTTCCGTTAGGAGTATTTCACT
>Ga0208495_1000152_pt1 | contig 36467 bp, 36 predicted proteins | sample CryBogmetaGMA14M_FD_184551 | JGI IMG/M metagenome (GOLD analysis project Ga0208495, IMG submission 184551) | Freshwater microbial communities from Crystal Bog, Wisconsin, USA - MA14M (SPAdes) | ecosystem: Environmental > Aquatic > Freshwater > Lake | place: Crystal Bog, Wisconsin, USA...
CTCTGGGATGATCCGCGTTGCCAGTACCTTGCCGAGTTCGACACCCCATTGATCGAAGGAATCGATATTCCAGATTGCGCCTTGGACGAAGACGCTGTGTTCATAGAGAGCAATAAGCTTGCCAAGGGTCTCCGGAGTAAGGCTTTCTGCGAGAATGGTATTGGTCGGACGGTTGCCGGGAAAGACGCGATGCGGCACCAGCCCTTCCGGCGTGCCTTCTTTTCTGACCTGGTCCTCAGTTTTGCCGAAGGCCAGCGCTTCGGTCTGGGCAAACAGGTTCGCCATGAGCACTTCGTGATGCCGGCCGATGGGGTTCAACGACGTGCAGAATCCGATGAAATCGCACGGGATGAGTTTTGTTCCCTGATGGATAAGCTGGTAGAACGAATGCTGGCCGTTCGTGCCCGGCTCGCCCCAGTAGATGGGCCCCGTCTGGTAGTTGACTGCGGCGCCGTTTACCGTCACGCGCTTGCCGTTGCTCTCCATAGCCAACTGCTGGAGGTATGCGGGAAAGCGCTTGAGGTACTGGTCGTATGGCAGGATGGCAACGGTCTCCGCACCGAAGAAATTATTGTACCAGACAGAGAGGAGCGCCATGAGCACCGGCAGGTTCTTCTCGAATGGCGCGGTGCGGAAGTGTTCGTCCATCGCGCGGAAGCCGGCGAGCATGGCCATGAAGTTCTCCTGGCCGATGGCTGTCATTGTCGAAAGACCGATGGCCGAGTCCATGGAGTAGCGGCCGCCCACCCAGTCCCAAAACCCGAACATGTTCGCCGTGTCGATGCCGAACTTCGCCACCTCCTCGGCGTTGGTCGAGACAGCCACGAAGTGGCGGGCCACAGCCTTTTCGTGATGCAGTGCCTTTAGCGCCCATGCACGCGCCGTGTGCGCATTGGCCATCGTTTCCAGGGTTGTGAAAGTCTTCGAACAAATAATAAATAATGTCTCTTCGGGGTTGAGATCGCGGGTGGCTTCTTCGAAGTCCGTGCCATCCACGTTGGAGACGAAACGGAAGGTCAACTCCCTTTTGCTGTAATGCTTCAGCGCCTCGTAGGCCATGACAGGGCCGAGATCGGAGCCTCCAATGCCGATGTTGACGATACTGTGGACAGGTTTCCCGGTGTACCCCATCCACTCGCCGCTTCTCACCCGCTCTGAAAAGACAGCCATCTTGTCAAGAACCGCGTGCACCTGCGGCACGACATCGACGCCGTCGACCACAATCTGCTCGCTCTTAGGCGCCCTTAAGGCAATGTGAAGAACTGCCCGGTTCTCCGTGACGTTGATCTTCCGGCCCTGGAACATGGACTCTATGCACTCACGGATGCCGCACTCATTGGCGAGATTTACGAGGAGCTTTATCGTCTCATCGGTGATACGGTTCTTTGAGTAGTCGAGGTAAAGGCCGGCGCCTTCGGCAGCTAAACGCCTGCCGCGGCTGCGGTCATCGGCGAATAGCGCCCGCAGATGGACTTTGCCAATCTTCCTGTAATGCGCCGCGAGAGCCTTCCATGCCGGGCGTCTCGTCAAGGTTTTTGCAGCCGGTGTTCTTTTCTTAGCCATCGCCGTTTTCCTCCAGGTAGAGTTTTCCTCACAATTAGATGCTATCCCGGTTTGAGAATTTCCAAGAGCATTGATGAAGCTCGTTATTATGTACCAAATATTGTTTATTAAAAATAGAAAAATCAGCAATCGGAAAATAGCTGATTTATCCCCGCATAATGCCTTAATTTATGTCTCCGCAAAATATGTATTGAAAAAGTACAAGATTACTTTAACATTAATTATAAGAGACGAGGTCGCCTGCAATGCCGCTCAAGATGAAATTGGTACGAAAAGACGGGAAGCCGCTGGGCAGCGTCGGCACATGGATTCAGGCGTTCCGCCTTCATTACGTGCCCACAAGCATCTTCCCTGCCCTCCTGGGAAGTGTTATTGCGTGGGCGGCATTAGGGAAATTCAATTTATTGTATTTTGTCATGGTCATCATCGGCGTGACAGTACACCACATAGGCCTCAACATGATCGATGATGTCTTTGATTATCTCCACGCTGTGGATCGTTCGCACGGCAAAGAGAAGAATCCCTATACAGGAGGCAGCGGGGTTCTGACGGGCGGACTACTTCCCGCCGACTACGTGCTGGCGGCAGCGATTGTTTGTTATCTCATAGGAATCGCCATAGCCATCTGCCTGACCATCCTGGTCGGCTGGCCTGTGCTCTTATTCGCTACCATTGGCGTTTTCTCTTCCGTTTTTTACACCATGCCGCCCATAAGGTACGGCTACCGGGGCTTCGGCGAATTGAGCCTGCTCATCAATTTTGGTCCTGTTATCTGTCTCGGTGCATTCTACGTGCAGACACGATCGATTAACTGGGAACCTTTTGTCATTTCACTTGTCCCCGGATTCCTCATGTGGTCCATGATTGTAATAAACGAGATACCAGATTATGAGGAGGATCGCGAGGCAGGGAAGCTAAACCTAGTTGCCCGTCTGGGGAAAAGGGCGGGAGTCATATTATATGTGGCTGGACTGGTTTGCGCTTACGCCACCGTGTTCCTGTCGGCTTCCTTTGGGGTCACCTCATTCGGTGTCCTCCTCGGACTTCTTACATTGCCAGTTGCATACGATTCATTTCGCATACTGAATAAGAATTACATGGATAAAATAAAAATGGCCCGCGCGAACCTTGCCACGATAAAAGTCCACGCCCTCACACTAACTTGTGTCATAATAGGGTATCTGGCAACGGGAGTTATGTCATAGCAGGTTTTTGCCGCAAAGTTCTCACGCTCACTGATGGCGCTATATGTCACGGCTTCGATTCCCGTCGCCTACATCTTCTAATGTTCACTCTCGTCTTTTATATAAAGGTGAGTATTAACATCTGAAATATGCAACAAGAAAAGCAGGGCCATTCAGAGCCTGCCTTTGATGTTTTACAATTGTAGCTGACGCACAGACTCTCCCAAGCGGCCTAGATGTGGCGGGAAACGGACTTAACCCACGGGGAGCCTTTACTCTGCGCCATCTCATTAGTCTACGATCATCTTGTCAGGTCATGGATTGCCAGTGGAAACATTCATTGCCGGAGGAGCTTTTATTCCATCAGTTATGACATAAGTATATTTTCATGAAAGCGTTAATTTGCCCAATTTACTATTTACAGTAGATTTCTTATGTATATCGTGCTAGCAAAAAAAGCATATGAAATGGGAGGATGTATAATGAACACGAAACGGAAGATTGCTGTGTTAATCCTTATTACAGCGGCTGTGGTTTTCGTTTTAGGATGTGCTGAGAGAACGAAAGAGTTGCTTGCGGAGGATTATAATAAGATGAATAATGAGGAACTACTTCGCTATTTCTATCGCCTTAACGACGAAATCGAAAAACAGGAAAAACCGCAGGGACCAGAAATCGGTTTCGGATTTGGTACATTTGGTCATGGGACGGGGCTTGGTGTCGGCGCAGGCACCGGTACCACGGGATATACGGCTGATGACTTGAGAAAGCGCAGGATCGATGTCCGTATGGAATTGCAAAGAAGAAAATTGAATCCATAAAAAAGGCGAAGAAAACCATCGATACAATATCCATTATTGGGGCAGGAGCACTGGGAGGTGCATATGCCGGCATCCTTTATGATATGGACAGCCGGTGTGTCTCAAGAGAAACAAATACTACATGAAGGACTAAACAAAAAATCCGATTGCCGATTTTTCAAGATCGCCCGATTTCCTGGGCCGATTTCAGCTACTTACTCTTCAGTATCTCAAATTCATCACGACGACAGGCTGGCCGAACCAGGGTGTGATTAAGCAGGTTCCGCTGACAGTTTGATCCTTTTCCCCTCAATCTCAAGAGTGGTCTTGGAAAAGGTATATTTACGGATTATCTTGCCATCCTTGAAATGCATCACGTCGACACCGCGCCTTCGCTCAGGCTTTCCCCGGTATCCTTTTTCACCTGAAGGCCAGTCCAGGGTCCACTGGAAAAGAACTTTTTGATTGCCCTCATCTATGAAGGTGTCTTCCTCAGTAAAGCGAAAACCGCCATGGTTTTTGAACCAGGGATCCCAGGCTTGACGGATGGCCTTCTTGCCCTGTGCTTTGCCGCCCGTCCAGTTTTCGAAGATAGCGTCCTCGTGAAAGAGGTCCATGACCCTGTCGAGATCATGAGCATTCCAGGCCTCATACCACCGGGCCAGGGCATTTCTAATTTCCTTTGCGGTAAGCATAAATCTCTTCCTCCACGTGATGCATTGATAAGAAATTAATTCTGCGAGGTTGGAGTATAAGATGGACGGTAATGTGTGTCAATGAATAGTGAAAGCCAGGTTATGTATCAACACTTGCTATCCTGAATGTTTTGTGACGACGGGAACGTGCGGCTTGCAGGAAGTATTCAGTTATGCTCAATAAAGATTTTCAGATCTAAAGTACTCGGGTATAGCTTTCCTTGGCAGTTCCCAATCGCAAAACTGCTGAAATGATGATATTATTACTCCGGCAATTAAACATATCAAATGTCATGCCGGACTTGATCCGGCATCCAGTCCAATTCTGGATTCCCGCTTTCGCGGGAATGAAGGGTTTGACATATATTGTTGCCGGAGTAATATGCTTGACTGCCGCGGCATGAAGCGGCGGTTTATTCGCCTTATGGTGACAATGGCATGATCACGAAAAGAAAAAAGTTGCTGGTTTTCGGTCTGCTGACCATCATGGCAAGTGCTGTTCTGATGGCTTGCTCTTCCGGCGCCAAGTCACCCCGCCTTGCCAAGGATGCAGTCATCCTCGCATTTGGTGACAGCCTGACCTTCGGAACCGGGGCCACTCTTACAGAAAGCTACCCGGCGATCCTGGAGCGCCTGGTCGGTCGGCGGGTGGTTAACTCCGGGGTTCCGGGAGAGGTAACAGGTGAAGGGTTGTCTCGTCTACCAGAGGTGCTTGAGAGAGAAAAGCCTGCACTCCTGATCCTTTGCCACGGAGGTAATGACCTGCTCCGTCGTTTAGATCAGAAGCAAACCGCCAACAATTTACGGGCAATGATTCGGTTGGCGCAGGCGCGGAAGATAGATGTTGTTATCATCGCGGTACCGACTCCGGGTATTGCTCTTTCACCCCCGCCCTTTTACCGGGAGACAGCCGCAGAAATGAAGATTCCTTTCGAAGAAAATGCCCTGACCACGGTGCTGTCCGATGGCACCCTCAAGTCTGATTATATTCATCCAAATGCCGCAGGATACCGTAGGCTGGCCGAGTCGGTTGCAGCCCTTCTAAAGAAGAGCGGTGCGGTCGAGTAACCCCCTATTGAGAGACGATAACAGTAGAGTAGCGCGCTGGCACGGTAGATTTGTCATAACAGGTTTCATTTGAAATCTACTTCCCGGGCAGATTTCAGCCGTAGAGCTTCTTCATAAGCCAGGCGGTTCTTTGCCCCAGGGTCTGCGCGGCCTGGATGCCTTCCTGATCTTTTTCCACCTCGCCCTTGTCTCTGGCAACGCTCATGGCCCGACCGGCGATGACAAGCTCGTTGCTGAGGAAGAAATGGTTCATCGTTTCGACTGTATGCAGCCCGCCGCTGCGACGCAGACAGGATACGGCGGCCCCGACTTTATTCTTGTGCATCCTCCCATTTGCCAATCCGACGAAGCCCGCCCGGTCGATTATGGCCTTCATCTCCGCTGTTACATCCTGAAAATAGGAAGGAGATCCCAAAACGATACCCTGAGCCGTTGTCATCTTTTCGATATACTCGTTCGCCGCATCGTTCTTAACGGCGCACCGCTGGTCCTTATTCTCGAAACACTTGTAGCAGGCAATGCACCCGTGAATCGCCTTTGCCGAGAGCTGAACGAGTTCCGTTTCAATACCCTCTTTCTCGACCTCCCGTAAGAGATAGCCCATCAACGTGGTGGTGTTGCCGTCTTTCCTTGGACTGCCGTTGAAGCCGATAACCTTCATATCCGCCCTCCTTTCCATAATGAGGTGATGTGTACTTATGCTTTTCGTTCTCTTTCGATTTTTTCTTTTATAAAATTCATCAAGGGCCCTTCTGCACGCCATGTCCAACAGGTGTTCTCAAGCAGATTGAGCATATCTGATGTGAATCTGGGGGATTCCTGCAGTTTGTAAGCAGCGTATCCCTGAATGGTTGAGGAACCCATTGATGTTAAAAGCGCTACGAGATGGTTGCACCCTTCGCCGCTTCCCACCAGCGCCTTTACCCTTGACGTAAATCCACGGGTAATTCTTAATCCCTTGACAGCATCTATGCTATTGATGGTCTCTAGGCATTCCTCACGCGGGACAGCGGGCATCTCCACATGCAGATCCTCAATCTCAAGCGTCGTCTTGTTGACGAGCATATGGATGATCATCTGATGCAGTAGGCCGGGCGATCTTTTTTCGCCTGTGGCCAAATGATATTCCTGCAATCGATGATCTGCAAGACATCCCTCTACGACTAATCTCTTCTCGTCATACTCGTAAGTATTTATCTCTATGGTTCTCGTGTGATATTTTTTCCCGCGCGGTTTTCCAAACAAGCTCATCCTCCTCTTTCTCCCATAGCTTTGATTTAGAATTACATCAGCGAAGGAATGTATAGGGGATAACGGCCTTGTATGTCAATGCAATATCAACGACAGATTACCGTTTGAAGAATTGTATGATTGAGAAATCCATGGGATCATAGATAACAGGAAGAAGTGCACTCCCCAGAATGAGATTACTTACTTTATTGTCATCGCTCTTTCTCCTATAAACGGCGACCGTCGGTATGCACAATTAATTTTGTATACATCTTTCACCCAATACTTTTCAGACTGATTAGATCAGATTTCTATCGTGATACAAATTGCTAACACCTACAAGTCCTCAATGATGCCTTATAGAAGAAGTTGCAGATTACCAGTTGAAAGCAGCGACACTTGCAAGGGATGTCCAGTAGATATTCATGGCCGCAGTCTTTGCATTTCACACGGATAAAGCCGTCGTGGATGTCGCCGCAATCCAGATACCGATAAATCACCTGCTGGACGTAAGGTCGCCAGAATCCGTACTGTCTTGAGAAATGTTCATCATAGATTTAGACAAAGGTTATTTTTTCTATTGGCATACCGCCTTCTTGTAATATTTATGTCCTTCTACAGGGGTTAATCGAATATCTACACGGTGTTTGAACGTTCATATTTTGTTTAACAGCTTCAGCAGTTTAATAAGCAAATCGTCACGCCAAAGAGTAATTTCCTCTGTTGTCCGCCCTTCTTCCGGTCGGCGGTTGGCCATTTCCTTTTCTACCCCTTCCTGAAGAAGTTCTCTACATCCCTCAGGCCATTTTTTCCAGACTGCCATGTCACCCCACCACATTTCGATCGAAGGGCCAACATGAGATAAAAGTCCTTTGAGGCCGACGGTACCTCCGCCCAATTGAAAAATCAGGTTAGGTCCCATCAGCGCAAAACGTAAGCCTGGACCGAAACAAACGGCCTTGTCAACATCTTCCACAGAACAGATCCCTTTTAAAACAATGTCAATGGCTTCTCGATATAAGGCAAGCTGCAGGCGGTTTGAAATAAATCCAAGGGCTTCTTTCTTCAAGATAATTGGTTCTTTTCCAATCACTTTGTAGAAATCATATGCTGTTTGAACCGTCTCATCGTTGGTCCTTTCCCCCTTATTGATCTCCACCAGGGGAATCAAATGCGGCGGATTATAAGGATGGGCACCGATACACCGTTCCGGATACCTTGAATCTTTTGCTATCTCCGTAATCAAAAGGCCTGAGGTGCTGCTGGCGAACAAGGCCTCAGGCGATCCGTGCTGATCCAGGGCGCCCACCATGGACTTTTTGATGTCATAGTTTTCAGGTCCGCACTCCTGCACAAACTGAACGTCATGACAAGCTTCCTTGATGTCCTGAGTAAACAGAGCCCGTCCCAGTGCTTTGACCACGGCCTCTTGAGTCAGGATTCCCTTCACGGTGAGGTAGGACAAATTGCGGGTAATGCGTTCGCGGGACAGCGTCAGGGCTTTTTGATCGAGATCGTAAACAGAAACCGGAAACCCTTTCCACAAAAAATACGTAGCCCAACTCGATCCAATGATTCCACCGCCGCCAAAAACCCCTATCCTTTTTATTTCCGATACTTTCATAGACCTCCTCTCTATCGTCGTCTATACTAACCTTTACGCAGAGCGTTTCCTTCTTTTTAACCACCGTGCGGACTTGTGGCGCGGGGTCATGCGTACCGCTGGGGGTTGTTTCTCATTTCCGCAATAAAGTCATCTACGATTTTCCCCTGATCATAATCGGCTTTCCAGCACCATTCCTTTTCGGCGATACCGTCATCCAACGGGTGTAAAAGCTTATCCAATATCTTCTGTAATTCCATATCGGGTTTGAAATCGATTTTGGCTCCGGGTATTCTGGATTTGACGATGTCAGCAAGTTCTTGGGCCGTAGCGACAGGCTTCACACCAGCCACGAGATAATTAACCATCTGGATATTTTCCCGGGGAGCCTTGGCCAGCTTGATCACGGAAAGCGCGGCATCCTTAAAATACATGACAGGGGTTCGGGTTTCCGGCGATACGTAAACCGTGTAGGGGTTGCCTTTTATGCTTTCCTCAATCATCCAGGATGTATACTGAACGACACCGGGTGTCTTGACGCCCGGTCCGACGATGGACGGATAACGCACCCCGCGAAAGTCCAGTCCGTATTTCCTGCGATAGAACTGACCCATCAGTTCGCTGAACACCTTCGTCACTCCGTAAAACAGTTGCGGACGCTGCAGGGAGTAATCATTGACGAAAGCACCTAACTCCAGGTCAAGGCCATACGTGGCAACAGTGCTGGTAAAGATCACCTGCGGCACACCGAGTAATTTAGCCGCCTCCAGCACATGGAATGTCCCCATGGCATTTGCCCTGAATGACGCGGCATGATCGGCATCCGACGGCACCGAAAGCATACCGCCGATGTGATATATCGTCCTGGGCTTGGAGACTTTGACGATGTTCAGAACATGGCTGAAATTACCGAGATCGCCCCGGACCACGGACACCCTGTCCGCTATGTCTTCCAGAAGCTTGGTGGACGGATTAATGTCAAAAATAAAAACGTCTTTTTCTCCCGCCGCCAGTTCCAGTCTGGCGACATGGGCGCCTATAAACCCCGTTCCTCCGGTGATTAATATGCTCATTTATTTTTCCTTTCTGCGAGTACTCGGCACGATCGCCGCGTGGCACATTGGTCGCTATGGGTATATGCAGTGATGGATTTCCCCATCCCGCATAGGAAGGGAGGAAGCAACAACACCCTCGACGTACATGTCTTAGAAGTTCACCTTGTCTATTCCTTTCAGGCCCAGGATTTTCCTTGCCTCATCAGGTGTGGCCGGTTCAATACCCAGTTCCTTGGCTATTCGGGCGATCTTCGCCACCTGTTCGGCGTTGCTCTTCGCCATAGCCCCCTTTTCGAGGTAGAGGTTGTCCTCCAGACCGACGCGGACGTTGCCGCCTATGAGGAGGGACTGAGTACAGATGGAGAATTGGGCGCGTCCAGCTACGCAGACGGAAAACTCGAAATCGCCGATGAGTTTCTTCGCGTAATCCACGAGGAAAAGAAGGTTCTCGGAACTCGGGGTAATCCCGCCGAGGACGCCCATGACAAACTGGATGTAAACCGGTTTTTTCACCTGGCCTTTTTCTATCATGAAGGCGATGTTGTTAATCATGCCTGAGTCATAGACTTCAAATTCCGGCTTGGTGCCATTCTCGCTGAATATGCGGGCAAAATCCTTCAGGGACTTGAAGGTGTTCGCAAAAACAAAATCCTCCGTAAAGGCCAGATACTTGCTCTCCCAGTCGAATTTGAACTCCTTGTATCGGTCAAGGGCATGAAAGAGGGCGAAGTTAACCGAACCTGCATTAAAGGAGCCCAGTTCAGGCTTGAAGGTGGAGACGGTAACGAGGCGCTGCTCCGCCGTCATGCCGAGCCCACCCCCCGTAGTGAGACAGACCACCATGTTGCATTTGCTTTTGATCCGGGTGATGGTTTCTTTGTAAAGATTCATGTCGGAGACCGGCAGCCCCGTCTCGGGATTGCGTGTGTGGATGTGACAGACCGCCGCGCCCGCCTCATAGGCCCGGACCGCATCGTCCGCTATCTCCCGAGGGGTGATCGGTAAATACTTCGACATGCTCGGGGTGTGTATGCTTCCTGTGATGGCCGCAGTTATGATGGATTTCTCTTTCATACGCTTTCTCCTTGTGAATATTCTATTTTTTCGGATTCAAGAAGTCCGGCTGGAGAAACTCAGGATTCGGGTACGTGTAAAATCCCTTCCCGCTCTTCACGCCCAGTTCGCCTTTCTTGATTTTCTCCATAAGAGCATCGGGTGGTTTGTCTTTGGGATCTTTCGAATCCTCGTAATAGACCATTTCGATGTTATAGACTGTATCGAGGCCGACTGTATCCATCAGTCCAAATACCCCCACCTTCATGCCCGTAAAGATTCGCCAGGCGCGATCAATATCCCGGAAATCGACAAAATCATTCCCCCACATGTAGAGGGTTTGCTTTTTTATCGCCCGCCAGACGTTGTTGAAGCAGAAGCCCAGAATCTCCTTCTTCACCCTCAAAGGCACAACACCTAGGGAACGAATCCACTCCTCACCCTTCTGCATGACATCGGGAAGAGTCTTTGTCCCTGCCATGAGATCCGCCATGTTCATACCCTGTAAGGGAAGATAGAAATGGGTGTTGATGCAGCGTTCCGGTCTGCCGCTGCTGTCTTCCATTCTGGATATGGGGAGAGATGAGCTGTTTGTGGCAAAGATCGCTAAGGGAGGGGCAATTTCTCCCATCTGTTTGAATATTTTGCGCTTCAGCTCCACGTTCTCCGTTGCCGCTTCCACGACAAAATCAACATCTCTTAGCGCTTCGTTCATATTGGTTGTAAAAGAAACTCCGCGCTTACATTTTTCCCAATCATTCCAGGGAATGAAAGGGGTCACGCCTTTCGCTTTCAAGTCTGCAAGCAGTTTATCATATGTCTCATCAAAGGCGCCTTTTCTGGTGTCGAAGGCGATAACTTTGTAGCCCGCATATACTGACAACATGGCTATCTGCGTGCCTAAGAGACCGGCACCAACGACTGCAATACGTTCAAACGGTTTGTTCATAATTTGAACCTCCTCTATCCGGTTGATTGAGAATCATCTCCCGTTATTTTTGATTTTGTTTTAGAGAAGCTGGGGAGAGATTCTCCCCCCAGTTTCTCGTTAGTCTTCAATGTTTGAAGTGTACAACCCATTCAGCAAGGAAGGACTCTTTCGGAGGACCTCCAGATCAGCCGTAAATCATGATGCCCAGCGGGATTGTGACGAAAAGGGATATCAGCGTCGCAATGACATGACACCAGAAAATATGCTTGTAGGCATTGTAATGAAAAAGACCTGAGACAGCGAGCATGGTAATGACAGCTCCGTTATGGGGCATGGCGTCAAAAGAGCCGGACGACATGGAGACGATCCTGTGGATCAACTCGGGGTTCAGGCCGAGGGCGACATACTTGGGAACCATGGTCTCCAGTATGATACCGAGACCTCCTGATGCGGATCCCGTGATGGCCGCCATGGTAGCCGTGGCTGCCGAAAGAGAGATGATCGGGTGCATGGGAAGGGTCAGGAGCCAGGCGGAAACCAATTTGAACCCTGTCGTGGCGGCAACAGCCATACCATAACCGACATCGGCGCAGGTGTTGACAATTGGTATAACGGTGTTGATGGCGCCTTTAGTCAAGGTATCTATAATATTGGCATAGTACTTCCAGAAGAGCATAATAGAGGCCAGGACACCCCCAGACAAAGCGAGAACGACATCTTTCTTTATATAGGGAAGAGGCGTATTAAGCAGCACGAGAACGACAACCGGAGGAATCAGGCTTAACCAGACATTCGGCATCGGTCCGGATGCTGCGACTCCTGCTCCGAGGAGGCCGGGTGCGGGTTCCTCATAGACTTCGCCTTTCTCCTTGGCCTTTTTCAAGATGTAGTGGAAATACAGGACGTTCAGGACGCAGATAATAACCGCCCCCGTCAGGCCGAGTATTGGTGCCGCAGCGGCCGAAGTACCCAGATATTTTGTGGGCATGATGTTCTGGATCTGGGGAGTCCCCGGGAGCATGGTCATCGTGAGCGAGGCTGCCCCCCAAATGAATGGCGCCATGAAGATATGCCAGGGCAGTTTCAACTCCTTGAAAAGAGGCCGGGCAATCGGGATGACCGCGAATATGACGACGAACAAACTCACGCCGCCATAGGTAAGACACAGGGAGATAAGGCCGACAGACAGAAGCATACGGAGGGGATTCTCTTTCCCGATGAGTTTCAGGATGCCGTCAGCAATGGAGCGGGCCGCCTGACCGTCTTCCATGAATTTGCCGAATACGGAACCGGCCAGAAAGATCAGATAGAATCTCCCCGCATAATTGACGAACCCTTTCATATAAGGTCCGTACATGGTCTCCATGACGTTCATTTCGGAGAAAATACATACGAGGACGACAGCAAGAGGTGCGATAATGATGATGTGCCACCCCCTGAGCGCCAGGATGACAATAAAGGCCAGTGAAATAACAATTCCAATAACACTCCAGTCCATTTAGATTCCTCCTTTCATTTAATGATAATCGTGAAAAATATAAAGCCTCGCCGCAATTACGCTTTTTTGTGCATGTTATATGCCAATAAAAAAGGCTCAATGTTTCCATTAAGATGGAACATTGAGCCTTTGCTTGTGTAGCTAATGACTACTATATTTGTGTAGCTGATAACTACATATCAGCCGGTTTTGTTTTTCGCTTTCGTATCGATTTTATACCTGTCCATTTTTTTATAAAGGACGCTTCTGTCGATCTGCAATATTTCAGAGGCCCGTTTTTTGTTTCCCTTTGTCATCTGTAAAACATTGATGATCGCGTCTCTCTCCATCTTGACCCTCAGGTCGTTCAAATTAACTGATTTCTCAGGAGACTTTTTGGAAGTTCCGTCAAGAAGTCTTGGTATAAATTTCTCGAAATGGTAGACGTTCAGATATCCAGAAAGAGCAATATTCGCCGCCCTTTCCAGCAGGTGTTCTAATTCCCGAACATTCCCGGGCCAATGGTAGCGCTTGAATAACCTTAAGACGTCCTTGTGTACGCCTTGTATATTGAGGCCTAATCCCTTGTTTATTTTTGCAATGAAATGATTAACCAAATCGGGAATGTCGTCGAGCCGCTCCCGGAGCGGAGGCACATGCAGTGACACCACATGGATTCGATAATACAAATCCTCACGGAATTCACCCTTGTCGATAAGTTCTCTGAGGTTTCTGTTCGAGGTGCAAACCAAACGAATGTCGGTGTCGGTGATTCTTGTCCCGCCGATCCGCTCAACCTCTTTTTCCTGAATCGTCCTCAATATCTTGGATTGCAGTGAAAGGGGCAGTTGATCGATCTCGTCGAGATACAAAGTCCCCTGGTGTGCCAGTTCAAATTTTCCAGGCTTGCCACCCTTTCGGGCACCGCTGAACGCCCCTTCCTCATAGCCGAATAACTCCGATTCGATCAGGTCCTTGGGAATTGCCGCACAGTTCAAGGCAATGAAGGATTGGTGGCTACGGGTGCTCGCCTGATGGATCGCATGGGCAAACAATTCTTTTCCCGTTCCTGTCTCTCCGGTAATCAGCACCGTTGATTTCGTTTGAGCCACCTTTCGAGCGAGTTCCTTCGTTTCCACCATCTCGGCCGACGATCCGATGATGTTGTTCAGGGAGTATTTTGCTCCCCTTAACTTCTGCAATTCATTTTTAAACTGATTCAGCTCATCGTTCAAACGACGCACTATATCCATCGTTGAGAGCGTACTCATATATTCAATCGTATTCATGGAGGTATAGGCGAATACCCCGAGCGTCTTCTTATCTTTGATGAGTGGGACATAGTGGGCAATCACGGTTTCGCCGTTTGCCAAGGTAAACAATTTGCAATCCGGTTGCCCATTTTTTCTAATCATGGGCATATTTGTATTAGGGATGATCTTGGAAACAGGTTGACCGATGATGTTTTCCCTATTACGTTTCAATATCTTGACGTAATGATCGCTAATGGCAACAATTCGATCATCCGCATCAGTGATAACTGTAACGGCCATTCTTGAAAGACTGTCAAAAATCAATCTGGTGATTTCATGACTCTCAAAGGGATCGTGCATGGCATTCCTTCCTTTCAAGGGATGCAACGTTCTAAAAGCACTTATGTCTTATTTTCAAGATACCCCAATTAACATAAATTCACTATCAAAAAGTGTTGCAAATAACAACACATATAATTTAGTGCTCCGCTTTGGCATCATAAATGCGAAAAATGATCTCTATTACCACCACGGCCCATAAGCATATTAAATTAAATTTTTGCCATTTATGTCTCAATTTAATGATTACCAAAAGAAGAGCCACATGAAAGGTCTACATTTGAAATCCCTTGTTGTCGATCTGATCCTGGGGCTGTAAGCCATGGATTGCAGTTATCACTTCTTTTCAAACAGTTTCAGGTAATTCCTGTAGCCTTCTTTCACGAGGTCTTCTTTGGGAATGAATCTCAAAGAGGCGGAATTGATGCAGTACCTGAGCCCGGTCGGCTCCGGCCCGTCGAGGAAGACGTGCCCGAGGTGCGAGTCGGCGTGTCTACTCCGTACCTCCGTACCAGCGTAAGTGGGCCTCCCCAGCTCGACAACGTTTCCCGGTTCGAGAGGCTTCGTGAAGCTCGGCCAGCCTGTTCCAGAATTAAATTTGTCGAGCGAGCTGAAAAGGGGCTCGCCGGTGACAATATCGACGTAAATGCCCTCGCGCTTGTTGAGCCAATATGCGTTATTGAAAGGCTCTTCCGTGTCTCCCTTCTGCGTCACTTTGAATTGAAGAGATGTGAGTTTCGCCTTGATCTCGGACGGATCAGGCTTTTTGTATTCCTTTTTCGTGTTTGTACCTTCATTCGCAAGTTTGCTTTTCCCGTCGCCCCCAATGCCGGAACCTGCCTCTTTTACCTCCTTATTTATTGCCATCGGTTTTACGCCGTTCCCGTCCATGCCAGCCGGTCCGCAACCAGCAAGAAATAAAAGGGTAATCGCAACCGACAGAAAAAGTCTCATATGAAAGAGTCCAGTTTTAGGGGAGAAGGTCGGTTTTGCCTATGGGAGCCGTGTTTAATTATTACCAATTGTAATGTAACATAAAAGGGCAAAATTGAAAAATCAAGACTTTAGGAAGGAGTCTTTACTCATGTGTTGCCGCGTCTTCTCAAAGCGTGGAACGATGTCATCCCTAAGTTTGGAAATAAGCCGGCAGGACGCACGAAGATTCTTCCACCGAAAGAAGGAATGTATCCTGATTATGAAAGCTTGATTGCTATGGCGCCGGCGGTAACCCCCAAGATTGCGAGGTAGCGCAGGGGGCCCACATTCTCGTGAAGGAAGGTTGCCGCAATTATCGTTCCAAATACGACAGACGTCTCTCGAAGGGCGGCGACGAGGGCAATCGGCGCATGGGTCATTGCCCAGAGCGCAAGTCCGTATGATCCAAAGACGCATGCGCCGCCGGCCAGGACCCGGCCAAAGTTTGCGCGTATAGAAGCCATGAATTGTGGTCTTCTTATGAAGCAGACAACGGTAACCGGGGCGGCAGTCAAAAGGATCATCCACCCCGTATAGCTGAACGCATTTCCGGACGCCCGTGCGCCGATGCCGTCTACGACTGTGTAGATCACAATCACGCCGGCGTTTGCGAGGGCGAGCGCCGTAGGTGCAAAACGCAGTGTACCCTTTCGCCAGGAGTCTGCAGTCAGGAGAACGATGCTGGAACAGACGATCAAAACCCCCACCCAGCCCACAGGCGAAGGAGATTCATTCAATACGAAAACTACGGCTACTGCCGATGCCGCAGGCGCAGCCCCCCGCATGATGGGATAGACGAAACTCAATTCGGCGCCACGGTAAGAAATGGCAACGAAATAAAAATAGACGACATGTATCACGATGGACGCAGCCAGGTACGGCCAGCTTGCGGGAGCGGGGGCCGGGACAAACGGAAGGAAGCATGCAGTCACCAATCCCGCGCCGGCAACAATCAAGAGGGTATTTAACATCTTATCCGATCCGGCACGGATAAGAGCGTTCCATGTGGCATGCAGGAGCGCTCCGAACAAAATAGCTGCCATGACACCTACGGACAAGAGAACACCTCCATGCTTAATATATGTCCTATATTTTTTGTTCTAATCTATTCATAAGCTTCAGTTCAGTCAAACGTTCTTTTTCTGGATATTGTTGAAACAAAGGAGGGAAGGGCGGGTATGCGCGCGAGCCGCGACACGGCTGTATGAGTTGTAAAAAGAGTCCTACGTATAGCAAGATGACATTATCAGATTAGGCAGGAATGTCGGTGAGATTTGCAGAGACAGTGCCGTCATCTTTCCATGCAGTAATTATTCCAGACTGGGTGGATATCCCCTCTCGCCGGAAGAACGATACAAACCGCTTGATATAGTCAGGGTCAGCGGGCTTTCTTTCGATTAGTTGTAGTAGTTCTCGTCCAATTTCCGTAAACAGGATGACTTGTACCCCTTGTCTAGGTGTGCCCTTAGGACGTTTTATTACAATACAGGTGCTGCCACATGCCAATGGATGTTGCATATCATGATCCGCTAGGTTGAAAAAGAATTCCAAGTTGCTTTCCGCAAGCAACCCGATCTGACGGAGCAGCAAGAAATCGGTGAAATGCAGAGCAAAACGTTCCTTGAGGTAATTGCCCTGATCCGTATCAGGGACAAAGACCTTTGCGGCGGACACAAAACTAATATGCCCAACCCGGACAAATAGCTCAGCCTCTTGCTGGGTAATATTTTTTAGCACGTCAAGTGTTCGCAATGAGTATGAACCAGGTCTTTTCACCTCACCCGCTAATACCTTCCCCCAAAGTATTTGCATTTGGTCGTTTGTTATATCTTCTGCGATGCGAAAGAAGCGAGTAGTCCAATCACTGTCAGGATTTTCTGATTTAATCTCTTTCTCATCATATAGCTCTTCTGCAGCGTACCGCGTGATCTGTTCAATGTTATTTTGCTTCTTGAACTGTTGGTACGCGATACGTGCTGTAATTCTCTGGTCAACGGTGGCTTCAGGAAGCACAGGCTTATCTATGTCGGTAGATGAATCGATTAGAATGCTACCATCATCGTACGTTATCTGTCCAAGTAGTTTCTGGCTGTGAGCAATTGCTTGAGTAATAGTCCGGATCTCATAGGCTTTTGCATCAGCGTTTTTCCTCGTGAGTAAGGGTCGCGAAACGCCGCCAATACCCTCGGCCACGACTTCTATTAGCTTTTTGATCGGTTGACTAAGTCCAGCAATGTCTTTAATTTCAATCATAGCTCCCCCCATTTAAAAACTAATTTACACCTTTGATCAAGAACAGTCAATGGTTGGTGGTGGGTCAGTTTGAGGAGATAATAAAAAACCGGCCATAGATAATTGAACCGGTTTTATCTAAGAAGTGAGGTTTGCGCTATTTACTAGGCTTCATTTGCTTTTTCTTAGGCTTTGGCTGCGCATTATAAATTTCTATGAAATTTACGGGGGGAAGTTTAATAGGAGGTAAATTTGCCCTTCTGGTTATATCTGCCAGGATCTCCCGCAAAAAAGGAAAGACTATAGCCGCACAATTTATTCTGGCTATTTTATCTAACAAAGATTTATTTTTAATTTCTTTGGAAAAAAGAAACAGGCCTCCCATTTCGGCATCTATAGAAAAAGGTAATTGCTCCCCGCAAATATCAACTTTCATGTATAGCCTCAAATGCTTTTTATCTTTAAGGCAATCATGCCTCAAATTAAGATTGGCTGAAATCTCAATATCTTTGGCGAGCTTATATTCTTTATCGGTTTTTAACTCAAAATGAACAGAGAGAAGCCGACAATCTTTAAAGCTGAATTTGTAAATATCATTTTCCATAATTGGCTACCAATTTGCCCCGTGGAGCGGCCAGATATTTGACGGGAAATGAAAAGACAGCAGCTCCATGCTGTGGCTTATTTTTATCTTCAATAATCTTTAATTTATAAGGGTCTGCATCAAGAATGCGCAGAAGATTGTCCAACGCCTTGCTTTGGATTACTTCGCTGTTTTCGTATCGCGCAAAACTCTTGGCTCCTCCGCCTAAAAGTTCTGACGCTTTATCCTGGGTGATACACAAGCGAGTCGTTCTAATCCGTCTGATTTCTGATGCGACAAGCAAACCATCAACTTCTCGATAAAAATCACGTATAGCACGCCCCGATTCCTTCAAGGATTTCTTATCAACAACTGCTTCGTCACACACTGGACATTCATAAATAACATAATTTGGATAATCAAAGGTCTTTCCTTTGTATTCAAAAGTTTCGGTTATGATCTTCTTTTGCACACCATCATTACCGCAAATTTCGCATTTTCCGCCCTCTCTGTTCATGTATCCTCCTTAAACGAGACAATGACGCCTTTTCCTGTAAGAGATTTCTGGAGTTTTATATAAAGATATATAATGCCATCGCAGGTTATATACACATCTTGATTCAAGATGGGGCGATCCTTAGAGATCATGGAATGAGAGAATTCTATTGGGATGATTTTTAAAACCCTATTTACCATTTCTTCATCATCGGCATATCTAAGTTTTACCGCGTCGCGCCGACTTGATCTGGTAATTGTCCGGGTTGCCTCATTTTGTAGGAGCCGCTTTATTTCTTCAAGATCATAACTAGGTCTAGGTACTTTTTTCATAAGATATGTACAAATATTATGAGATGTCAAGAAAAAAGTATCATCATGATACTTTTATTATCGGAATGTTTATGTGAAATCTTGAGAAATGATTTGTATAATTACCTGTAATAGAGGAAACAATCAAGTGCAAATATTTAATATTTCTTCCAAACCCCAAACATGATCTGTAATTCCCGCTTCCATCGCGGGGGTCACTCTCAATGTCTGGTGAATCCGGCAATAATTATAATACATGAAATGCAGAGGAGTTAATAGGGTCAGGTCTTGAAATATTACTTTCTGCCTTCTGTTTCCCTCGCAATCTCTTTCAGCGGATACCCATGAGCGACATGAGCATGGTAGATATTCTTATTCCTTTGCGTCTTCGTCTGTTGCTCTTTAAATATCTTTTGGAGACTTGGCCTCGTGAAATGCTTATATTTCAAGACCTGGCCATAGAAGCTTGATATAGCCAGGAAGAGATAGCTTCATTCACTTTAGACTCAGCGAGCTGGTAGAATGATGAGTTGAACACCTATAGCCTTCAGCTTCCGCGCAACGTTTTCTGTGTGTTTCTCGAATGCCTTGTCACGCTTTCCTCGGATGCCACATATGCCGAGGACGATAGCATGGCCTGCAGCTGCCAATGCGCACTGTCCAACAAATCGCTGAAACTCGCTATTCGGCCCGCGCCCGCCTGAGAAGGACAGCCACTTCACCTCAACTGCTAAGCTTTGCCCTCGCGCATCACGTGCAACCAGATCGAAATTGTGGCGCAGGCCGTATGCATCTACCACGGACCATGCCTTGCTGCCTTTCCAACATTGTGGACAACCACATACCCTACGAACTGTATCTCCGACCGCCTTGTCGCAGCCTCCCTCGCAACTTTTGCGGCTCTTCGAAGGATGCACACAGAGAACTATCTCTGGATGGTATTTGGCCAGCTCCCATGCTGGACCAATCACATGCTCAAGTTCGAATTGCGCCTCATTCTTGATCGTCGCGGATGGCGTCCCACTCATGATCTCCTGCACGAGTACTCGTGCAAAACCTCTAATATTCACTGGCGTATCCCCTTAATCGATTGATTTGGCAACCCTTGTGGCCTTTTATCCATTTACTATGGATTCGATTCGACGCGTTATCATTCGAGGCGAAATATTCTTTGAGCACACATATTGTTCTATTTCATTTTTCATCGCCCCAAGAGTCTGCGTGTCAGTTGTGGCATCCGGCTTGATACAGTAAATAACTACATCACAGGAGAGTTCGTGCAACCAATGGAAACCATCAACGAAAGCTATTAGATCGCTCTCTCGATTCCTCTTCTTATCATGAAAGTGTATTCCATGCCCGAGAGACCCAGCTTCCGGCGTTATTTGCCATTCTTTCCAAATTATATTCATATTTTTCTCCTGAACCCATAGAAAGTTAGGGTCAGGTCTTGAAATATCATTTTCTGCCTTCTGTTTCCCTCGCAATCTTTCTCAGCGGATACCCCTAGGCCATATGAGCATTGTAGACTGCACCCGGATATTCGATTCGTATCGGTCTCGCCATAGACGTAACTGCAACAGATGATTACTTATATTTCAAGACCTGACCCCAGAAGTCTCCCAAACAAAACGGGACTACTAATGTCTCATTTTCTAATTGCTATTCCGCCATTCCCTTTAGCTTTGCAGGAGTAGTTTCTTCCAACAGTAATTTTGATATGTTTTTGTATCCGACCATTCTCCAGCTCTTAAATAAAAATTGAAAATCAGCATAGGCTTCGGGATACATTTTTTTTAGTTTTAATAAGTCTTCTTGAACGTTCGACAGATCTTCCAAAGAAGCAACTGCTGGCATATTACCCTCCTTTGCATCAATGAAGAAAAAAACCCTTCACGATAAGCCTTATCATCTATCTCTATGGTTGAAACATAAACGATTCTAAACAATCTTTTTTAAGAGAACTCTAAATATCTTAGGTGCCAACTCGTTTGTTCTCTCATCCACAAATTGTCTCATACTTGTTATTGGCGCTCCAGGATCTATTCTTAGTTTACCATCCAAATAAGTTTTTTCACCTAATTGAAATACTCCTTGCTCAACCATAATGGTCGAAAGTCTATATTGAGCAGTATAATCAGTTTTCACTTTTTCATCGTAAGCGCTCTGATCTTTCCCAAATACTTCCCTATTCATTGAATGCAGACTATTGATATAGATTATGCCACCTGCAAAAGTCGAACACATAGAACTGTCCACTTCATCATACAAAACTTTTTCTATTATCCCCCCCTTAACTTCAGGCTGCTTAATTATGATTTTGGCATTTGAAGAAATTGTCTCACCATCCGGTGTTTTTGTTTCCGCTATAACTTGTGCTGTTTGTCCTAAGCCGTCGCCCTGCCAGGGCACAAGCATTCTTCCTGTTATACTTCCATCAATTATATGGTTCTTTTCAAACTTAATATCACACTGATCACATCTCTTATTGTCATTATCAATGAAACCTATAGATCCAACTTTCTTTAAAATTCTGAACGTAATTTTTCTTCCAACAGGTATCACTGTACTATTTATATAAAGTGTCAGATTATTTTTACGATTGGGAAGACCTCTGCTTTCCTTAGGTCTAAACTCCATATTTTCTGGTGGTTCAATAACTAGTGTGCTCACAACATCTTCTACAATCATTGAAGCCTCAAATATTTCACTTTCTCCCTCTACGATCGCCGTAATTTTTGCCTTTTCATGAAGATCATCACACTTCAGTAAAATCGTTTGTTCAATAAATCCTTCTCGCGCTTTTATTTTTTCAATCTGAAATGTTGTAGGATCAATTATCATCTTAGAATTATCACTGTCTAACAAGACATAAGCTTTGTTCTTCACATCTTTTGATCGAAGAACGACCAAAACACGTTTTGGTACACCAGTAACGAGCCTGGTTTTTTGGGGATAAAATTGGACTGGCACATCTTCCCAATTTTTCAAATCTGGTTCATCTGCTTCACCCTCCCCCATTAGGTCGGCAAGGTACTTATTCAAATGCTTCAGGGCTTCCTGTATTCGCTTCTTAGTTTCATCCGACAATTCTGTTGGGACAGTTTTTTTATATCGTTCTTCTTCCTTTCTATATACTGGTTCTAAGTGTTCTCTAAGTTTTTTAAACAATGCTTGTGTAAACTCATGTCTTACATCAAACCCATCACGAGTAGTACTTAATGCAGATTCCTTACCTCTATTTAATAGATGATCAAATACATCTCTTATTCCTGTCAATCGAATTAACCCATAGATACGATTAAGATAAGGCGCACTCTCAAAATCAGGTAGTAACGTTAAATCTAAAACGGCATCTTTATCATCCATTATTAAAAGTCCATTCTCACGGGTATCTTTGGACTCTTTGCCTTTCATACTTTCGGTATCAGCGCGACATACAATGCCATCCACTTTCAGCGGAGGCAGTGTTGTGCCAACAATTTTAACAGGAATCGGAAAGTCGAAAGAAAACTTAGCGATGATATCGCCAATTGGAAAATCATAATGCAAATCATCTTCAAAGACTTGTCCACGTGCTCTGTTACGGAATACACGCACCCTAACATTAGGGTCGGAATTAATAAGCCTCATCATGTAAAACTGAGATAGCAGTGGGAGAATTGAAGCCTCTTCGGGAATTGAACAATCATCATGTAAGATTACCTGAATACAAGATCCATTAGATTCCATATCTAAATGAATTGAATCCATTTTTTTCTTTAAGCTCACAACTTTTTCTATTTTACACCAAGGTTCCCCACTCTTCGTCATGTCAAATTTGAAGATTGCTCTATTTAGAACCCCGTCTTTATACGAAAAGAACTCACCTCCTTTGTGACCCAATAGCACGTCACTTATACCTCTACCAAATAAACTCCTTCCTGGTCTTCCTTCTGAAACTGCAGACTTGTCAGCGGCAAATTCTTCGAATGCTAAAAATAATTTGTCTGCAGAAAGACCTTCTGCAAAATCAACAATTTCGCAGGTCCGCGGTTCTTTGCCATAACCTCTTGCCGTATATAAATGAATTTGAATTTCCCTCTTAGGTGTCTTACCAGCTATTCTTTTCTTCAAATCTGCGGAATTCAGTTTTGTTCCCAATCCTTGCGTCAAAATCAATTCAACTAATCCTGAAGAATCAGATATTTTGAATTTACGCTTGTAAGAGGTGTCGGAATTTGTAACCGCTTCCGTTACTGTTTTTGCAAAACTTCTTACAACATTAGAAAATTGCCTAGACCATTCCCTACTTGCCAATCTAATTTTAAATTCACGCGGCTCTGACATAGTTTCTCCCTCCGCTTTTTTAAACTCAATGTGATAGATAACTACTGAAAGTGTCCTCTACAGCTTTTATAAAGTTTTGTACCTCAATATCTTTTGTCTCTCTTGCACTAGTTTTAAATACTTCCAGTCTATTCCTTTTTTCTTTTACTGGAGTATGATCATAAACACCCAATAAACTTAATAAATCAATTGCTCTTGCTTCCGACCATCTCGATTCAGCATATACTTTGAATAATCTTGATTTCTTTATTTTCACTATAACGTCATCTTGAGTTACCGTTCGAGGTCTTGCACTCTTTTGTTCTGACTTGACTTTATAATCGACAACAATTGAATCCTTGTCGCCGATCTTAGGTGGTCCCAATTTAGATAAAATCGCGGTTGCTTCATCGCGGCCTCGTTCATTTAAGAAAACACCTTCATCCGTAATTGATGCAGCAAGATTTCTATATTTTGGTCGCATTTGAAGAATAGATCTATTTGTACGATTTGCATCTGGAAATTGAGGCCAGCCAACCAGCGAAAACTTAGTTGGAAATAAACGATGATTAAGCACAATTACATTTTCTATATTCGTAAGCAACTTCCACTCCTGCAATAAAAAAACAGAACAAGCAGTTAAGTTTGCTAAGGCATATGTTTCATAATCTTCGCTTGGATAAGGTGTTAATTTGAGTAAATCTGATGATACTTTAATCATAATAAAAATTGCTCCTTCTGATATTATTTGGTTTCCATGTACTAACAAATGCCTGTTCTACCTTTATGTTTGTTAGGATTGGAGGCTTGCTTTCCCAAGTAGCTTTGCCTTGAGAAACCCATTCAGAAAAACTTAAATTCCCGCTCGGTAGGTTTGTATGCCCGTTCATATATAGAAAAAGCTTTTTATCCCCTAGGAAATGACTATTTTTAGTTTCTAGGAAAACGTCAATAGGCATTACAAATATTTCAGGAACAAGCCCATATTTTGAAAGTGGCGGTTTCCTTGCTATCGACCTAGCGTCTCTTTCAAAGGATTCAAAATCTAAGTTGGCACCTCTATTACAAAGTATGAATAAAGTAATTTTGGCTATTTCATGTTTTCTCTTTCTCACCTTTAAAGATTCACAAATGCTTACAATGCAGTTCACTTTCTCAGGTGTTAGCATTTTGTGTTTGCTTTTTAGACGATTGAATAAGGCTTTCGGAAATTTAACTTCTCTTAATTTGAGAATTTGCTTCTCCATAACCTTTCTTTTTCTCTCAAGTGTCTTTTGAATTTCTCTAACATTGGACTGAGTCGCGATATCGTTATTAACATACTTATAGAATTGTTCTACATATTCAGAGTTCACATCTATCCCAATATATTTTCTATTCATCAAACCAGCTTGAGCTAACACCATCCCTGTTCCAGCAAAGGGATCTAAAACCCTATTACCAGCATCTGTAGTCAATAATAGAATTCTTTCAACTAATTCTCTTGGAAAAGGACAGGCATGACGAACATCAACGTTGGTAAAACTGCCTTGAATTGGGATTGGAAATGTCCATATGTTGGTTGGTACTTTTCCTCTTGGATTATATCGTTCCGGGTAACGCACCCACCACTCCTTAAGGTCTTCCGTCTCTTTTATTCTTTCTATGTGGTACTTAAACTTGTCAGTTTTTGTAAAAAAAAGAATATACTCAAATGTGTTCCTCAATTGACCTTTCCGTGACCATGGAAGGGTTTTTGTTTTATCCCAAATGACTATATCACGAAGTACCCATCCAACTCCTTCAAGCCGATTACATAGGTCAAATGGTAACAGCTTCATTTTCTTTTTGCTTTTAAATGTGTCTGCAACTATCCACAGAGAGCCCGTAGAGCGTGTTCGTTCGTAAATTTGCCCAAATATATCAGTCAGAGAATTAAGATACTCATCATAGGACTGACCTTTACCTATCTGTTTATGAGATCCATAGTCTTTGAGTTGCCCGTACGGCGGTGATGTAATTGTTACATCAATACTTTTTCTACCAATGATTAATGAAATTTCCCTTGCGTCATGATTTAAATAGACACAGTCGACTTTTTCTTTCGTTTTCATATCGGGTCTGAATGACAAATTTTATTTATCATGAATTAAAATTTAAACGATGCGCTTTTGGTTCCGCTTTTCCTATTGTATAAAGCCCTTGTACTTCGTAACGCTTTATTTAATGCGGCAAACATCTTATCGATATCCCCATCATCATACTCATAGTTTCTCGAATTTGACAGATTCCCAAGTTTCCTAAATTGTTCAAGAATCACATTAATACGTCGCTCTGCCAAACGAATAAAACGTTCTCTTTTTGTCTCATTGTTTAAAGTTTTTTTGCTCATTTTATTCTCCATATGATCATATTGTCGGCTTTGTATACTACAGTTTCGTAATGTAGTCAATAATAAAATACTGTAGGATATCTTACCATAATATGTATTTGTTTATAAAAATTGTTGAAATAATCGCTTAGACATATCGTCTTCGTGTCATTTCATTCTGTCAATATAAAGCCATTAGTTTCAAGAAAAGCTGTCCATTCGCCTGCGAGAAGTGAGGGAAGAAGTCATACTAATGAGAGGGAAATCCTCTGACAAAAAAGGGGAATCGGTACCTAAAGCAGCGGTATTTTCTTCGAGGCCCCAGAGAAGGAGTACAACGTCGCCACGGCTTCGGTAAAGTAAAAAATTACGAATGTTTCGTCATCCGCCCCTTTCGGATAGATCTGGAGAAGTCTGGTGGATTCTTTGAATGCCTGGGCCTTGGCGTCACGAGTATCGTCAAATGCGATCCGGCCTCTTATCCGCAGCCATGTTGAGTCATTTCCCATATCCGAAATCTCGATTTCAGGATTCTGAGACAACTGCCTGTACACGTCTTTTGTTTTGTTGGTGCAGAAATACAACGCGCCACTCCTCTTCATGATGAAACCGAAGGGGCGGACCCTTGCCTTCGTGCCGTCAACAGTGGCGATGTGAAAAACAGGATTAGCCTTAAGATACTCAAGAGCGGTAGTCATATGAACCTCCCGGAATGCAGTATTTTTGTTGGTGTGTCGTCAGCGGCAGTTGTTGCAAAAAATGCAACAGTTGATCTTTATTCGCTTCATGGCAAAGCCATTGTTAAGGCATCTTGAGCAGTCTTTCGCTGCGCCAAACCCGAACAATTCTTACCCGGTTTTTATCATGGCGGTAAACGATGCGGAACGGTGAATGGATGATTTCTCGCAGATTCATAATTCCAAACTCCGGCACAACGCGTCCACTTTCAGGAAAATCAGCAAGCCTTGCCACATGGGAAATGATTTCCTTCAATAACCTTTCGCCAACAGCAGGGACTTGTTGATCGACATACCAGTTGCGGATTGCCTCCAGATACTTGACCGCTGATTCAGCAAAAGTAATCGTTCTTTTTCGCGGCATAGCTATCCACTCAGTCCAAGGCGCTTCTTTACATCCGCCAGGCTCATTTCCCGTCCCTCTTCCAAGTCCATCAATCCCTGCACAACGCCGCGCAGGAATGCCTGTTCTTCTTCTTTTGCCTCATAATTTTTCAACGATTGGACAATGGCAACGCCTCTTCCTCGACTGGTCAAGAGTACCGGTCTGGAGGTTTTGTCTACCTGATTAAGAATCCGGCCGGGATTGACCTTCAGATCGCTAATGGGCACGATGTCTTCGGAATATTTTACATTTGATTGCATGGGAGCCTCCTTAATGGTCTCTGAATGGCACTGATAATAGCACCTATTAAATGACCTGTCAAACAGTTTCATCTTAATTGGTTAATCTCGCCGTCGACCGAAGAGAGATGTCTTTAAGATCCCTCCCGGAGTTTACCCTGAGTAAACACGAAGGGCTCGGGACAAGGATTTCTCGTTTCCCCTTCGCTGCTCAGGGCTTCGGCTCACCGAAATGACAATAGTACTTAAGGCAATATAACGGGGAGGTTCTGCGAATGTTCCAATCCGGATTGAATGGATAAGTTTATCAGTTGGCAGGTGGGGGCGCCCGTTTTGTACACGGGCACCCCTGTCTTGTTGTGTCATTCGGCACGATACCGGTGCCTGGATTATTTGCTGATCTCGCTCTGCGGACTCATCAGGCGAGGTCGAAACGGTCAAGGTTCATGACTTTGTTCCACACCGCAACAAAGTCGTGCAGGAACTTCTCCTGAGATTCCTTACATCCGTAAACCTCCGCCAAGGCCCGGAGCTGGGAGTTGGAACCGAAGATCAGGTCGACACGGGTGCCGGTCCACTTGAGTGCGCCCGTTGCGCGATCACGCCCCTCGAACACGTCTTCGTCTTTTGCGGTTGCCTTCCACGTCGTGCTCATGTCGAGGAGATTCACGAAGAAGTCATTGGTGAGCGTCTCCGGCCGCTTCGTGAAGACGCCGTGCTGGGACCCTCCGAAGTTGGTCTTCAGGACGCGCATGCCGCCCACGAGCACCGTCATCTCGGGTGCGGTCAGGGTCAGCAATTGCGCCTTATCAACCAGCAGTTCCTCTGCCGATACGCTGTATTTGGCTTTGAGGTAGTTGCGGAAGCCGTCCGCCTTCGGCTCGAGGACGGCGAAGGAGGCCGCATCGGTCTGCTCCTGCGATACGTCCATGCGTCCCGGCAAGAAGGGAACGGTCACGTTGTGGCCGGCATTCTTAGCCGCCTGCTCGACGCCTGCGCATCCACCCAGGACAATCAAGTCGGCGAGTGACACCTTCTTCCCGCCTGACTGTGCGCTGTTGAACGCCTTTTGGATCTCCTCAAGGGTATTCAGCACCGTCTTCAGTTGAGCCGGTTGGTTGACTTCCCAATCCTTCTGCGGGGCGAGACGAATGCGCGCCCCGTTGGCACCGCCGCGCTTGTCGGAGCCGCGGAACGTGGACGCCGACGCCCAGGCCGTCGAAACCAGCTGGGAGACTGACAGACCTGAGGCGAGCATCTTGCCCTTGAGGGCGGTGATGTCCTGCGCATCGATCAGTTTGTGATTTACGGCAGGGATGGGGTCTTGCCAGATGAGCTCTTCGACTGGGACCTCCGGGCCGAGATAGCGTGCGCGCGGGCCCATATCGCGGTGGGTCAGCTTGAACCACGCCCGGGCAAAGGCGTCAGCGAATGCCTCGGGGTTCTGTAGATAGCGCCGAGCGATCGACTTGTAGATCGGGTCGAAGCGAAGCGACAGGTCCGCCGTGGTCATCATCGGCCGGCGCTTCTTCGCCGGGTCGTGCGCGTCAACCACCATGTCCTCTTCGGCCACGTCTTTGGCCAACCACTGATTCGCGCCGGCCGGGCTCTTGACCAGTTCCCACTCGTATTTGAACAGCACCTTCAGATAGCCCATGTCCCATTTGGTCGGGTTCGGCTTCCAGGCGCCCTCAATGCCGCTGCTGATCGCATCGCCGCCTTTGCCGCTGCCAAAGCTGCTCTTCCAGCCGAGGCCCTGCTCTTCGATGCCGGCGCCTTCGGGCACAGGCCCCACATGGGACGCGGGGCCAGCGCCATGACACTTGCCGAAGGTGTGCCCGCCGGCGACAAGCGCGACGGTCTCTTCGTCGTTCATCGCCATACGTGCGAAGGTTTCGCGAACGTCAAGGCCCGACGCCACCGGGTCCGGGTTGCCGTTCGGTCCTTCGGGGTTCACGTAAATCAGACCCATCTGCACGGCGGCGAGCGGGTTTTCGAGATCGCGGTCACCAGTATAGCGCTTGTCGCCAAGCCAGGTGTCTTCGCTGCCCCAGTAGATGTCCTCTTCGGGCTCCCAGACGTCCTTGCGTCCGCCGCCGAAGCCGAAGGTCTTGAAGCCCATGGACTCCAAAGCGCAGTTGCCGGTGAGGATCATCAGGTCGGCCCAGGATATCTTGCTGCCGTATTTCTGCTTGATCGGCCAGAGCAGACGGCGCGCCTTGTCGAGGTTCACGTTGTCGGGCCAGCTGTTGAGGGGCGCCAAGCGTTGGGAGCCGGACCCCGCGCCCCCGCGGCCGTCGCCCATGCGGTAGGTGCCTGCGCTGTGCCAAGCCATCCGGATGAAGAGCCCCCCGTAGTGACCCCAGTCGGCCGGCCACCAGTCCTGCGAGTCAGTCATCAGTGCATAGAGGTCCTTCTTAACGGCCTCCAGGTCGAGTTTCTTGAATTCCTCAGCATAGTTAAACTCCTCCCCCATCGGATTGCTCATCTCAGAGTGCTGATGAAGGACCTTGAGGTTCAACTGGTTCGGCCACCAGTCCCGGTTCGACGTGCCACCACCGGCAATGGGTTTGCTTGCCCTGCCCGTTACCGGGCACTTGCTTTCTTTGGTGGTTAATTCTTTTGATTTTTTCATAACATCCTCCTTTTATTCCCATTCATTTTAGCTTCAAGTCATTTTACAGTTTGATCAACCTTTTATCCAACGAATCCGGAACCATTCCAGATTGAATTCCAAAAAAAATAAGAATGGAGCCCCTGTCACGAAACGTGCTTGCGTTTCTTATCTTGCCTGCAGTTTCGACAGTACCCGTAATATTCCAACCTGCTGTTGGTGATGATAAAACCAGTTTTTCTTGTCATATGCTTCTGGTCAACAGAACGGGGGGTTTTGTAATCGATGATTTTTCCGCATTTTTCACAGATCAGATTAATGTGTTCGTCAAGATTGCCCTCGCAGCGATTCTCCACCCCATCGAACTGAAGAGTTTTAATAATTCCGCACCGGGAGAATTCATTGATAGTCGCATAGGTTGTAGATAAGCTCAGGCTCCTGCTCTTCTTTTTTGCTTCCTTGTATATAAAGCCTGCACCGGGATGAAGATGCCCTTTCTCGACTAACACGTCAATAATAGCAAGTCTTTGAGGGGTGATTCTCAATCCTCTATCTTTGAGTTTCTTAATGATTGTATTTTTTGCCATTATATTTTATCAGGAATCATTCCGGATTACTTGAAATATAGTCTCTATTTAATTGTTTGTCAAGACAATCTGTGAAGAGATAACAGCCGCCCTTCATCCTCGGAGAAATATGGTCAGATGATCTACTTGTAGCAGCCGCAGATAATAATCACGTCACCGATTCTTTCAAAAAAAGTCGACTTCTGCTCGATCTTCTTGGTCTGGGGATTCATCCACTTATAGTCCATGGTCCCCTTGTTCTTCACCTTTGTATCATCGATTATGGCCTTGATGAATTTCTTCCCGGTGGCGTCTTCGAGATCCATCAGGCTTTTCCCGATGAGCGTTGCGTCTGCGCCATGTGACAGGACGTTGCCGTCGGGGTCGACCACATAGATATAAAGATCGCTGTGAACAAACTTGCCCTTCGTGTTGTTGAATTGGGCAAAGGCCTTGTCCTTGCCATTTGCCTTATAGTAGGCAACCGCCCTCGAGAGCAGGGACTTGGCTTCACTTGCCGTTCCTTTTTGCTGCGCATAGGCAAAGCCGACACATAGAAGCCCGATGAGAATCCCTGTTAGGGCTATTTTCACAATTCCTATTTTTTTAAACACCTTTATGGTCTGCATTTTCGTCCTCCTAAACCATGATACTGGTCAGTCAAATATTCTTCCATATCTTTAAATGACATAGTGTTCTTTATCAATATTTGCAAGAGATTTGAAAATGCCTTCCCCATCAGGCCACAGCTTCGTCGTAGCTTGCTGCGGAGAGCTTCAATTAGATTTTGATCTCCTGGAGAAGGATTTCCATGCGGTCGGCAATATCAAGAATAGACGATTCATAACTGACGGGATATCCGAGGGAAGCAAAAATTTGCTTCATGCCTTCGTTCCGGTAATCGAGAAGTATTTCGATACTGGCGAGTCCTTTTGACCGAGCGATATTGACGACCCTTGTCACCATGGCTTTCCCCAGGCCCTTTTTTTGCCAGTCGTCTCTCAAGACTATGGTAAGCTCCGCGTGATTTGTATTCTCTTTGACAATGTAACGGCAGGTGCCGATGATGGATTCCTTTGTGTCCGCCGTAATAATGGCAGCGAGGGCAAAGTGGCTTTCGTAATCGATCTCCACAAGCTGTTTTAGCATTTCCGGCTGCAGCCTATTCAAATGGGTCAGGAAGCGAAAGTAGATGGTCTCCCGTGATAATTTTTGAAACAGATCCAGAAGGAGCAGCCCATCGGTCGGCTTGATGGGCCGGAGGAAGATGGCCGAACCGTCCTTGAGGGTGATCCATTCCTCATAATATAACGGATATTGATGATAGACTCTGAAGGCTTCCATTTTCTAAAGGCGAACCCTCCTGAACACGGTGGACGGAAGATATGCTTTTCTTTAGTTTTTCAAGAAGGCCGATCAAAAAAAGATGTGAGCATATGTTCTTGACAAGGCCATGTCGCCTATATATCGTATATAAAGTCCCCGTGTGCAAGCAATTTTGACGGGTGTCAAATGGAAACTTAATGAACAAAGACTGGGAGGTAAAGTATGAGCACAGCAATTGAACAATACTGGCAGCTGAGACTGGCTGATCTCAAGAAGGCGCTGGAAGCAAACAACTTCGAGGTCTTCCTGGCGAACAATGCGGATGAGGTAAAGAAGATTGTTTTCGATGAAATCATACCAGCGGTGAAGCCCGCGGTCGTTTCCTGGGGCACGTCCATGACGTCCATGGAGACGGGTCTTCACGCTGCTCTCAAGGCCAGTACATCATTTAAGACAATAGAAACGTCGGACAAGACCATATCCTGGGATGAAAACGTTGAGCGGCGCAGGCAGTCGCTACTGGCCGATTTATTCATTACGGGGACCAACGCCGTAACGGAGTACGGTGAGCTTGTAAACCTGGACGGGACGGGAAACCGCGTCGCAGGTCTGACGTTCGGCCCCAAATACGTAATTGTCCTTGCGGCCCGGAATAAAGTCGTTGCCGATTTGGAGGACGCCATGAGGCGTATCAAGAATTACGCGGCGCCGGTCAACGCCATACGCTTGAACAGAAAAACCCCCTGCGTCAAAACGTCATACTGTGAGCAGTGCAAAAGCGCGGAGCGTATTTGCAATACCTGGACTATCACCGAAAAATCGGCTCCGAAGGGAAGAGTGAAGGTCATCTTGATTAACCAGGATTTTGGCCTTTAGCAAAAACCAGGAATTGAAGGCAGGGATAAAGAGGGAGCAAATACTATCCATGGAACAGCCGTCGGACTTGGCAAATTGGGTTGAGAATATCATCCGCGAATTTATAAACACATCCCCGGAGAATACCCTTCGGAACGAAGCTAATGAAAAGGCATGGGATGACCCCCTCGTGGGATTCTCACGGGGAGATGATCCTGTATACGAAGACTACAAAAAACACATAGGGCCTTTTCACTGGACGCCGTTGGAGATCTTCAAGCAAACCTTCCCGGAGGCCAGGGTGGCCCCGGGAGACCTCACCGTCATCGCTTGGATACTTCCGCAGACGGAAGCGACGAAGGCGGATACCCGGAAAGAAAAGGAATTCCCGCCGGAACGATGGGCCAGGGCCCGCTTCTATGGCGAAGAGGTCAATACCAAGCTTCGCAGGCATGTTGTAGCTGCCCTTCAAGAGAAAGGATACAGGGCCGTCGCGCCCATGCTGTCACCTCAATGGTCGCGGCAGATGTCCGATTTGTATGGTTTTGCCTCTAACTGGTCTGAAAGACACGCGGCCTACGCATCGGGATTGGGCACGTTCGGCCTGTGCGACGGTTTGATTACGCCGCTGGGAAAGGCCGTCCGCGTGGGCTCCGTAGTAGCGCAAATCCGTATCCCCGCAACCATGCGCCCTTATGACGATCACCACGCATACTGCCTCTTCTATACAAAGGGCGCCTGCAAGAAATGCATGTCCCGCTGTCCCGTGGGAGCGCTAAGCGAGGCCGGCCATGACAAGGTGAAGTGCCACAGCCATACACACGGCACTTCGTCGAAGCATATAAAGTCCCTTTATGGTTTTGAAGCCGATGCCTGCGGCCTGTGTCAGACAAAGGTGCCTTGCGAGTCCCGCATTCCCGCAAAGGTTTCGGGAAAGAAATAAAAAGATTTCTCCCTTCTGTCGATATGACACCTTAATAAGGAACGGAAACATGACGATTGAGATGCGGATATTGTCCGACTATGTCTGACCCTTCTGCTACATTGGCAAGGGCATTGTCGACGCATTGAAAAAAGAATTTGATATAAAGGATGACTGGCTGAGCTTCGAACTGCATCCGGAGACGCCGCCTGAGGGGATACCCTATGCGAAAAGGTTCCCCGGGGCCGATGTCGAGGCGATGTACGATAACATCAGGAAAAGGGGTGACGAATTCGGCATCAAATTCGGCCCCCGGCTGCTGCTCTCCAATTCCCGCATGTCTCTCGAAGCAAGCGAGTACGCCCGCGATATGGGGAAGTATGAGCTTTTTCATGAACGGATGTTTTATACGTACTTCACGGAATCAAAGGACATCGGCAGCCTGGATGTGATCACAGAGAGCGCCCGCGTCTCCGGGCTCGATACGGACGAACTCCTGAAGGCACTGAAAGAACGACGCTATGCCCATCGGCTCGAGGAATCCAGGAAAGAGGCGGAAAAGATCAGTCTGACAGGAGTTCCGACTTTCATCATCAACGGGAAAACAGAAGTTGTCGGTGCGCAGCAGATAGCGGTCTTCAAAGACCTGTTTAGGAAAATCGGCGGCAAGGAAAGATAGTAGAATCAAGTTCAATGTGCCGACATAAATTGAAGTGTTGGCGTAAATAAAGATTGAAAAACGATAAGGGGTGAGCGGTCATGCGTTACGTAAAATTGGGAAAGACGGGTTTGAAAGTTTCGGAGGTGGGCTTTGGCGGAATCCCCATTATCCGCCTGGACACCGACATGGCAGTGAAAGTGCTTCGCCGCGCCTACGAGCGAGGGATAACCTTTTACGATACGGCCAATCTTTATCGCGACAGCGAGGAGAAGATCGGGCGCGCTTTTGATGGTATGCGGAAAAAAATTGTACTGGCAACCAAGACATTTCAGAGAGACGCCGACAAAGCGATGAAGCACCTCGAAAATAGTTTACGCATGCTGAAGACGGATCATATCGATCTGTACCAGCTCCACCAGGTAGCCCAGGAGAAGGACCTGCTCGCAATCACCGCGCCAGGCGGAGCGATGGAAGCGGTGATGAAGGCCCATAAACAGGGAAAGGTGCGGTTTATCGGCGTCACTTCGCATAACCTTGCCATGGCCGTGAAACTGGTTAAGACCGGCCTTTTCGCCACCGTCCAGTTTCCGTTTAATTTCATCGAGGACGAACCGAAGGACAAGCTCCACCGCGAGGCGCGCAAACGAGACATGGGCATTCTGGCCATGAAACCATTTGCCGGCGGCGTAATTGACAATGCCAAGATAGCCATTAAATTCCTGCGCCAGCATCCCGACGTTATTCCCCTCGTGGGCTTCGATTCAGTCGCATCTGTGGACGAAGTCGTCTCTTTCTACGAGCGCGAGAACAGGGTGACCAAAAAGGACCGGGAGCTCATGGATAAATATCGCGTTGAGCTTGGCAAGCAGTTTTGCCACAGGTGTGAATATTGCCAGCCCTGTCCTCACGGCGTAATGATTACACCGGCTATGGCTTACAAGGTCGTTGCCTCCAGGATGTCGCCGGCTGTGGCCGTTGAATTTTCCCGGGTGATGATGGAAAGCGTGAAGCTGTGTGAGGAATGCGGGGAATGCGAGGAACGCTGTCCGTATGAACTGCCCGTCCAGGAAATGCTTAAGGCCAATTACGATCTTTACGAACGGCATCGCGCCGGGCTTACGTAAATTGAGACGGAACAGACCACTCTTGCCATTTCGAAGGAGCGAAACAGGTAATCTTAATGTAGTGCGGGACTTTAGTCCTGCTCCTTCGGTGTGCCTGATTCAGCAGACCTGAAGGTCTGCACTACTGCAATAGATTTCTCACTTCGTTCGAAAGGATAGTAACTCTGGATTCCCGCCTGCGCGGGAATGACAGGCTTTTCTTTTTTGTCATTTCGAAGGAGCAGCGCGACTGAGAAATCTGTCTGGAAAAATCGGGAACACTCACAAGCGGATAGGCAGCCGGATCAAGCCCTGAATGAGAGATAGAGGTTATATGGCCTTTTTAATAGGTTTGTTGGGAGGCATCTTCGGAGGATTTGTCGGCCTGGGCGGCGGCGCTATTATGATCCCCTTCATGGTGGATGTTCTCAAGATAGACCAGCACAGGGCACATGGGACAAACCTCGTGACTATCGTGTTCACGGGAATAGCCGGCGCCATAGCCTATGGCCTTAATGGCACGATTGATGTCACTGCGGCCGTCCTGTTAGCCGCACCGGCCATTCTCACTACCCGCGCGGGTTGCCATTTCGCACACTCCCTTCCTGAATGGAAGCTGAAACGTTCTTTCGGCTACTTTCTGATATTCATGTCGCTCCTGCTCCTTGCCAAACCCTATCTTCCCCGGATTCACGGCCTGGAGACGGGATGGCCGGAAGCTGCTGTCCTGCTTTCAACGGGCGTCTTCCTGGGATTTCTCTCAGGGATGATGGGCGTTGGCGGCGGAATCATCATGGTACCCGCCATGGTTCTGCTCACGGGTTTTACACAGCACATAGCACAGGGCACATCGCTTCTCGCCATGGCCCCTATCGGCAGCGTCGGCGCCTACACCCACTGGAAACTTGGCAACGTGAAGACAGATATTCTGGCGGGGATGATTGCGGGGATATTGATAGGGGCTTGCGTGGGCGGGACATTTGCGCATTATTTCTCGGACGGGGCTCTGCGCGTCGCGTTCGCCGCCGTGCTCATATGGACAGGGGCGCGCTACGTGAGGGCAAAGGATCCCCTTGACGCGACTGACGGCGCAACGTGTCTGCCATAAGTCCTGCGCTTCTCTTCTTCATGGCACCTGGGTAATTTAAAAGGTTACTAATATTACATTACAAAAAACCATCTGAAGGCAGATTGAAAATGCAGAAGAAAGGCTTTTGGCAGGGCATTTATCAAAAGCTCGCATCCCCAAAACTTACAGTCGTCATATTCCTCGTTCTTGCCGCCGCATCCGTCGTAGGAACCCTGATGCCTCAGGGACTCAGCGAAGCGGAGATACAGAGACACTATGGCCAGCGGGCCATCTGGTTTATCACGACCTTCGGCTTGAATGACCTTTACCATACCGGATGGTTTCGACTCCTCCTTCTAATCCTCAGCGCCAATCTCGTCGTCTGCACCATCGAGCGACTGCCTAAGACTCTGAAGGTCTTCCGACGCCGCGAAGAGCAGGTTGATCCCGAGAAACTCGCCAAGTGCAGCCTTAACTGTCAGTT
>Ga0208495_1000153_pt1 | contig 36416 bp, 54 predicted proteins | sample CryBogmetaGMA14M_FD_184551 | JGI IMG/M metagenome (GOLD analysis project Ga0208495, IMG submission 184551) | Freshwater microbial communities from Crystal Bog, Wisconsin, USA - MA14M (SPAdes) | ecosystem: Environmental > Aquatic > Freshwater > Lake | place: Crystal Bog, Wisconsin, USA...
AAATTTTGGGGGGTAGGTAGGAAAAAGGAAAAATCATGGCAAAAGAAAAAACATTACCATCCGAATTGAGAATTATTCGCACAACCGACAAAACAATTGATTTGCCACAAAAAATTAAATCGCGTGTTCCGCAAGCGGATTGGCTTGAAAATCCTGATGCGTGGAATGCCAGCATTTTTATAAAAGAAACTGCCGATTTTATGTTTGAAATTTATGGAATTGATGCTGACCAAGACAAACACTTGCTGGCAATGTTGGCTGACCAAATTAGCATTTATGTGGAAGCCAAAAAAGGCATTGCGCGTGATGGCATTGTGGCTGAATTTAATGGCGGCAAGACGATGGGCGCATCCCCATATTTTGCTGTGATGAAAGAGGCATTAAATAAAATTGTGGTGCTAATGAATGAATTAGGATTGACACCAAAAGGGCGCATGGGCAAGACAACCAGCAACACGGCAACCTATGATGATTTGCTTGGTGGGGTTCAAGTTAAGAAATGATAAATTTAATGCAAGGTGATTGTTTAGAATTGATGAAGTTAATACCTGACAGCAGTATTGATTCAATTATTACAGACCCACCTTATGGCACAACTGCGTGTAAATGGGATAGCGTTATCCCGTTTGAACCTATGTGGGCAGAATTAAAAAGAATTATTAAGCCTAATGGTGCAATTGTATTGTTTGGTCAAGAGCCATTTAGCAGTTATTTAAGAATCAGTAATATAGATTGGTATAAATATGATTGGTATTGGCAAAAAGAAAGACCAACTAATGTTATGCAAGTAAAGCGCAGGGCTGGTAAGGTAATTGAAACAATATCTGTGTTTTATAAAAATCAATGCACATATAATCCACAAAAAACAACACACAATGGAAAATTGGTTACTAATCGTGTTGGTAAAAATGGTTCATTTAGCGCATTAGTTGATAGCAAAGAAACAAGACCCTATAACTATCGGGATGATAGAACAAGATATCCATTGCAACTTATAAAAATAAATCGTGACACCATTGGAGTTTCAGGTAAAAATTTACATCCAACACAAAAGCCCGTTGCATTATGTGAGTATTTAATTAAAACATTTACTAATGAAAATGAAATTGTTTTAGATTTTACAATGGGGTCAGGCACAACAGGCGTGGCTTGCAAAAACCTTAATCGCAATTTTATTGGCATTGAATTAGATAATAATTATTTTGAAATTGCGCGGAATAGAATAAATGAAACTTGAAGATGGTGTTTTTTATGCAATAGATGTTGTTAAAGGTAATATTGTTGTATGCAATAAGGTTCGGCAAGCGTGCCAGCGATTTTTAAACTTTCTTGAAGACAAGCATTGGGAATATGAATTTATTGCCGATTATGTTGACCATGTTTTAAAATTCTTTGGAACATTGAAGCATACAAAAGGTGCTGATGCTGGCAAACCTTTAATTCTTGAACCTTGGCAAATTTTGGCAATATGTTCCATTTATGGCTTTCGCAGTAAAAAAGACCACACCAAACGCATGGTGACGGATGTCATTATTTTTATTCCCCGCAAAGCAGGCAAATCAACTTTCACCGCTGGCATTGGTCTTTATGAATTGCAATTTGGTGAAGCGGGTTCTGAAGTATTTACTTTGGCAACCAGCCGAGAACAGGCAACAATTGTGTTTGATGCTTCAAAGGGATTTATTGAAAATATGCCTAATGAAGTCAAAAATGTATTTGATTTAAGTAAATATGAAATCAAAAAGACTGGTGATAGTCAATCAACTTATAGGGCATTAAGTCGTGATAACAAAAAATCGGGTGACGGAAAAGCACCATCGTGTTGCCTGATAGATGAAGCCGCGGCAATCGTTGATAGGAACAGCATTGAAGTGTTGCATTCGGGGATGGTTGCCCGAAAGAATCCATTAAGGATTTATATTACAACTGCCAGTTTTACTAAAGACACAAAATTCTATGAAGATATGCAAGCGTTTGAAAATATGCTTGATGGCGAAGCAAAAGACAATCCGCATTGGTTTGGTTTGCTATATGGTTTAGACCCTCAAGATGATTGGCGCGACCCAACAACATGGGCAAAAGCAAACCCCATGCACGGCATCAGCATATATCAATCAGCCATTGAGGAAAGGTGCGAGCAGGCAAAGTTAAAACCAGCCGCATTAAATGAGTTTCTTTGCAAGACATTGAATGTTTATGTATCAGCCAATGATGCTTGGATTGATAGGCAATGGTGGGATGATTCTGTTGGGGAACAACCAACACAAATTCCCGAATCGGTTTATATTGGATTTGACTTGGCGGCAACGCGGGATTTGAATGCAGTTTGCACTTTAAAGCGTTATGCGGAAGACAATTTCTTTGCTGAATTCAAATTCTTTTTGCCTGAAGACGGGTTGAAACTTGTTCCAACGCATTATCAAGATATATTTCAACAAGCAGTTAAATCAGGAATATTACACATTACAGAAGGCAATGTGATGGATGATAGGGAAATTTCTGAATATATTAAAAATCAAGCGACTATATACAATGTAAAAGAAGTGGGGTATGATGCCTATAATGCGGCAAGTTTAATTGCTCGCCTTAACGAAACTGGCATACCAGTTAAAAAGGTTGGTCAAGGGATGGCGGTTTTAAGCAATCCATCAAAGCACACCGAAAAACTGATTATGTCCCATGCTATAAGACATGACGGCAACCCATTTTTGGGCTGGCAAATCGGAAACTGTGATGCGTGGTATGATATAAACGGCAATGTAAAAGTGCGTAAAAATGAAGACGATAAAGCGGCAAAGGTTGACGGAATAATTGCCCTTATTATTGCAATGCATTGTGCATTAGACCATCCATTATCATTTAACATTGGTTTCCGTAGTTTCTAAAGGCGAAAACATGGCAATTTTAGATATATTCAAAAGCAAACAAAAGAATTCAACAGAAAGCAATACGCTTTTTGGTCAAACCGCATTAGGTAATGTGGTCTTACGCAATGCCAATCAACCCGCAACTGCCGCTGGATATCAACTTTTATATGTAACAACATCAAGCGTGACGGATGCTGGTCGCGTTATTGATATGTCAGTTTTGTCGCGCAATAGCACAATTATGTCATGTATTGGTGTCAAAGCACGCGCAATATCGCAATTGCCAGTTAAGGTAATGACTTATGGCAATAATGGCACAATGGTTGATGCTTGCACCGACCCATCAGTAAGCAAACGCGACCAAGCCAAAGCCCGTTCAGTTTTATCCTTATTGCAAAATCCTAATCATTTTCAAAGCCAATACGAATTTTGGTATCAATTCATTATGTGGCATGAATTGGCTGGCGAAACATTTACTTTGCTTTGGCGCAAAGACCAAGAACAAGTGTTGCAAACGCCATTGGAAATGTATGTATTGGATTCAACGCTTATTACAGCGCAATTAACTGAAACTAGATATCCAGCATATAGAGTATCAACGCCAACTTATGGATTTTCAAAAGATGAACCATTAAAAGCGCATCAAATTATTCACATGATGGATGCGGCATGGCAAGGGTCAGGTTCATTTAATAAAGGCATATTGGCAACTGAATTGGTTGCTTTAGACCAAGACATTGATTTATATGCCAACTTTGTTATGCAAAATGGGGCAAAGCCAACAGGCTTATTTAAAACAGACCAAGTTATTCCTGATTCGCGTTACAAAGAAATTGCCGCCCGCCTAAAAGAAGCATGGGCAAGTATGACAGGTTCAAAGCAAACCGATTTAAGCAAGGCTGGTCAATCAATGCTGTTGGATAATGGCATGAGTTATGAAACAGTCAAAATGCTAACATTGCAGGATGCTGATGCGGCAAAATTAAAAGAACAAACTATGAAGCGCATTTGCGGATTGTTTGGTGTGCCGCCACAGATGATTGGAATTGAAGCGGGCAAATTTAATAATTCACAAACAACCATTGATGAATTTTACAAAACATCAGTTTATCCAGTTTTAGTAAATGTTCAGCAAAAGTTAAAAGCAAGTTTATTGCAAGGATATCCAAACCTTTGCATTGAGTTTCAAACACAAGACTTTTTGAAAGGTGCGCCATTAGACCAAATGAATTTTGTGGTGGCTGGCGTATCAAACGGAATAATGACACCAAATGAAGCCCGTGAATATTTAGGCAAAGCAAATATTAATGGCGGTGATGAATTAAAAGACGGCAGTAGCCCAGCCCAACCAATTGCTGGCACAAGCCCGCAAGACACGGGCGGTGGCGGCAATACAAATTCAGTTGGCAAAACTGGTCAAGCTGGCAAAGCATAACAAGGGGATATTATGAAAGACATCAAGTTTTTATTTGAATCACAAGTTGTTTTAGGCGTTTCGGCAGATGAAGCCAAAGGCACAGGAACAATTGAAGCCCAATTCACAACATGGGGCGCACGCGAGGGCGCAGACGGGCGCAAATTTAATTATCAACCACAACCATTCATGGAATGGGCAAAAGCGCAGGAAACATCAGGAAAACCGCTTCCTATGTATTTTCAACACAATGATGAAGCTATGCCTGTTGGCGAATGGACATCATTTGAATTTGATGATGAGGGAATGAGTGGCATTGGTCGTTTATTCACCAATACAAACACAGGTAAAGATTTATATACCATTATGACGGAATCACCTAATATGGTTGGCGGTGTTTCTGTTGGCGCGTATGCTGATGAATATCAAATGGTTGATGCCGAAGGCAACCCAATGACGGATGGAAGCCCAACGGATGAAGGATATTTTCAAATCACTAAAGGTGGCTTGCGTGAAGTGTCAATTGTAATGCAACCAAACAATTTGCAAGCCAATATTAAAAAATTAGAATCATGCCTTGAAGTTGATGGCACGATTAACCCAAGAAATTTGGAATCTGCCTTGCGTGATGCAGGGGTTTCAAAGCAGAATGCGGCAGTTGCCGTTTCTGTATTTAAGGAAGTAGTTGCACGCGGGCGTGATGCTGGCAAAGCGGTTGCCCTTAAAAACGACTCGGTTCGGAGTGATTCTGAAACGATAACTGCCGAAGAAGCATTGCTTGCCGCATTTGCGGAAAGAGAATTGCTTAAAAAACTAAACCAAAGAATCAAAGGATAAATCATGTCAGAAAAAATCATGGAAAAGCTAGATGCTATTGAGGCACAATCTGTTGCTGAAATTGCAAAAGTAAACGAAGCAGTTGCATTGCAAGTTGCCGCTGTTGAAGAAAAACTAACACAAGAATTTGCAGAAAAAGTTGCGGCTTTGGAAGCAAAAGTTGCTGATATCAAATCACCATCAATTCTTAAACTTGAAAAAACTGTTACTGGTGATGTAAACAAGCGCGTGCGTGAAGCGTTGTCATCATTTGTAAAAGGTAGTGGTCGGCATGAAAAAGAATTGGCTTTGTTTGCTGATGAAGCAGAACAAGTTGCATTCTTAAAAGAAGCATCAGCATTAACGGGTGGCGGTGCTGGTGTCGGTGGTCGTGTTGCTTATGACCCAGTTTTCGTTGCATTGCGTTTAGCTAATCCAATGCGTGGCGTTGGTCGTAATGTTACAACTGATGGTGCGGCTTATACCTTCCGTGCAAAAGACGGAAACGCTGGTGCGGCATGGGGTTATTCATTAAACAACAATGGCACAGCAACAACAGAAACAACTAACATTTGGCAATTAACATTGCAAGATTTGAATGTGGCATTCCCAGTAAGAACAGCGGCTTTGGATGACATTGATGGTCTTGAAGCAAACTTGGTTGCAGATATGATGGTTGAATTTAGCCAAGCTGAAGCATTATCAATGATTCAAAATAATGACCAAGCGGCACAATCAAGCACAAATCCTTATGGTGGCACAAACGGCTTGCGCGGCTTAAATCAATATGGTGGTGCAAATTCATCTTACACAGGCGGCACAACATCAACAGCAGGCTTTGGCACATCAGGCACAGGTTCAACAACTGGTTTGCATTCATTAGCCACTTATGACCAATTAACAACTAACGGCAATACAGTTGCAAACAAAGTAACTTATGCTGATATTGTGAATTTTATTTATTCACTTCCACAGCAATATTGGACTGAATCAGCAAAATTTGTTATCAGCCCAGTTATGTTATCAGCAATTCGCGGTTTGACAGACAGCAATGGTCGCCCAATCTATGTTGATGGTTTAGCACGCACAGATGGCATCGTTGGTTCATTGCTTGGCTTTGATGTTGTTGTAAATAAATACCTAGATGTTCCATCAATTGCTTCAACTGCAAGCACACAAAGTTTATATCCAATGTATTTTGGTGATTGGCAAAAAGCATTTGCAATTGTTGACAGATTGAACATGATTTTACGCAGATATGACCAAACACTTCCAGGTTCTATCACTTTCTTTGGCGAAAAACGCCTATGCAGTTCAGTCGTTGACCCTAATGCAATCGTGCGTTATCGTTCAACAGCAACAGTAACAAAACCATAATATCGGTGAAAATTGGGGGTGGATATTCCATCCCCTCTTTTTAATTTTTTAGGGAATAAAACCATGAAGACTGAACAGATTTTTAATGGCATTAAGGAAGCGTTGATTGATGGAAAGTCAATGGTTAAAGTTTCCGAGAAAGCCCAAGTAAATGAAGCATCCGCATTAACAGGTAGTGGTTTAAATGTTGGCGGTAAGATTTATTTTGACGATGCCTTTGCGGCATTGCGTTATGCAAACCCATTTAGACAAGCGTGCCGCCAAGTTATTGGTAATGGTTCAATGGCGCAGTTTGTAGCAAAAACAGGAAATGCGGCATCAAGCACAAACCCATTTGGTTATACAGTTTCAGCCAATAGCGGTTCACCAAACATTGCAACATCGTTTTGGCAATTGCCAATGCGAGTTATTTCTGCACAACTTCCCGTTAGAAGTGCAGTATTATCAGACATAAATAACCTTGATGAATCTATTGTCAGCGATTTAATGCTTGAATTTTCAAGTATTGAGGCATCATCAATGGCATTAAATAATGACCAATCAGGGTCAACAACAACAACACTTGGCGGAACAGATGGATTGCGTGGTTTTGTAAACTATTCAACAAGCACATCAGCCGCGGCATTTGGCACAAGTGGCACAGCAATCACAAACGGATTGCATACAATTCTTAAACAAACATTTACAGCGGCATCAGTTACTTATGACAACATTGTTGATGCGGTTTCATTATTGCCATCACAATATTGGGCATTGCCTGATGTAGCATGGCATTTGCATCCAGCATTAATTGCCCAATTGCGTAAATTAAAAGGCACATCAGGTGGCGCACCAATGTTTGTTGAAGTGGGTGACAATGATGGCGGTGCAGTTGCTTATATGTTTGGTTTCCCAGTAATTCCAAACCCATATCTTGCAACACCAGCCGCTGGCGCAATATCAGGCGTGTTGGCAAGTTGGGGTCAATTCTTAACCATTGTGGATGGTGAGGAAATGACAATTCAACGCTTTGACCAAACAAGCCCTGCCACAATTACCCTGTATGCTGAAAAACGCATGGCATCAAGCGTGCGCGACCCATTTGCTGGTGTATTCTTAATCGGGGCATAATAATGGCTGATACCATATACGGACTGACAGCATACGCGGCAACCCGCAATCCTTTCAATTATGAAAAAGTTGAACAGATTGATAGGGACATAGCAACTAATTGGTTGTCATTAACCGAAATGACCAATCAATTAAATTTGTTTGGTGATACATCACAAGATGATTATTTGCTGGATTTAGAATTGTCGGTTCGTATGCACATTGAAGATTATTTAGGAATGCCAATATTCCCTGTTACATATCGGGTTTATTATGGCGTTTCATCTTCATACAATACGCCAATGAGTTTGGATTTGCCTGAAACTTCAATTGATGGTGTAACAATTAACAGCGTGGGTTATTACAATTCAAGCACACCAAGCACATTTGTTACGCTGGCATCAAGTCAATATTATTATGATGTGACAGGTAATAAGGTTATTTTGACGGCTGGCGTGCCATCTAATGTTTCAACATTTAGAACATCACCAATTGTGGTTGAATATGAAACAGACCCAAGCCTTTTGGCGCAATATCCTGTAATTAAACAAGCTGGCTTATTATTGTTCACACATTTGTATAATAATCGTAGCGACACGACATCAGGAATACTGCAAAAAATTCCTTTTGGGGTTGATGTATTATTGCGCCCCTATAAGCCATTAGTGATGTAAGGAATAGGCATGGCAATTGCACGCTTTGAAAATGTGGATGTAAATACGCTAACATTTGCGGTGGATAGCTATGGGTCGGGGAATACTATAATAACCAAAAAATTTACCAGCCGCCCTTTAGTTTCATCCGTAAAAAACTCGGTTGCAATTCTTGAAAAATATCGTGTTTATTCTGATTTGATTCAGTTTAAATTTAATTACACGCCTTGGTTAAGGGATGTTATTTTTAATCAAAATTTATATTCTTTCACTTGGAATGGTCAAGATTGGCGCGTGACGGATGCAATTGAAGCCAACGATAGAATGTCAGTAACAGTTATGTGTTATAGAAGCGACCCAGCGACAAAGGTATAATATGACAACGCAAAATGACATTACGCAATACGCGCAAGCAATACAAGAAGAATTGGCAAGTGTATTTTCGCCCGTGCCTGTATATGCGTTATTTAATCGTAATTTTGCAACGCAACCAAAGTTTGTAACATGGCAATTAAGAAATGTTCATCAACCTGTTTATACTGGTAAATATCAAGGCAATAAAGGCATTGATAGACCAATATTTCAAGTAAGCATTTTTACATCAGGGTTACAAACTGGAATGGCTGACGGATTAACATTGGCAAATACATTGATTCAAGCCTTGCATGGTTACGCTGGAACATTTGGGACAACGCACGCTTTTGAAGTTGCAAAAACTGATGTTTCTATGTTGTATCATGGATATGATGATGCGATTGATTTGTTTAATGTTTTCTTGGATGTTACATTAGACATATCTGCATAATAAGACAGTAACTTTTAACTATTTAATAAGGAATTTTTAATTATGGCATTACCATCAAAAGTTTTAGCAGGGTTCACAGCATCCCTATATATCCAGCCAACAGCAACACCAACAGCGTTGACATTGGCACAATTATCAACATTAGCAAGCGTTTCAGCAATTGCGGTGTCAGGCAATTTATTGAATGTGGAAGCAATCCCTGCGTTTGGTCAAGATGATGCCGTTGCTTCATTTAGCGTTGCTGGTAGCCGTCAATCAGACAAAATCCCAACACAAACAGCACCAACTTCATTAACAATTACTGCACCTTGGAATCCAAGTGATGCAAACTTATTATTAATTCGCGGTGATGCTTACAGCGGTGTTATTGATAGAACATTTGTAATTGCCGCAACAGATGGCACAAACATTGTTTATTACGCATTTAATGCGCGTGTATCAGAATTTAAAATTGATGCTCAACCATCTGCTGAAGCAAAAGCAGTATTCACAGTTCATCCGCGTGGCAACCTATATGGTTGGTCTAACAACGCTTAATTAAGGGGATTAATCATGGCATTACCTAATAAAGTTTTAGCAGGATTTACCGCATCATTATGGATGCAAACAGGAACAACACCAACAACATTAACAACTGCCAATCTATCAGTGTGGACAGCGCAAGTTGCAACTATTGTTGGCACAGTTGCAAACGGCACGGGGGCGGCTGGAACAGCATTAAATGTGGAAGCCGTGCCAGCATTTGGACAAGATGATGCAGTTGCATCATTTAGTGTTGCAGGCGCACGCCAAAGCGATAAAATTCCAACGCAAAACGCACCAACATCCCTTACAGTTACAGCCCCATGGAATCCATCTGATGCGGCATTGTTATTGATTCGTGGCGATGCTTACAGCGGTTCAGTTGATAGGACTTTTGTTATTGCGGCATCTGATAGCACAACAACTGTTGCTTATGCTTTCAATGGTCGTGTAAGTGAATTTAAGATTGATGCTCAACCAAGTGCTGAAGCCAAAGCGGTGTTTACAATTCACCCTCGTGGCAATCAGTACGGTTGGTCAAATACATAATGATTTAACAAGCCCTGCCGTCAATCAACTGCTAACATAGAGGGAAACGGCAGGCAACAAAGGATAAGACATGACAGAAACAAAAATAAATTCAAATAGTGATTTGCTTGGTTTTCTTGTAATGAAAATGGCAAGCGACAAAAAAGACTGGTTTGGGTTTCCCGAACAGCGCGTGACGGGCATTAATCTTGTCCATGAAATTGCAAAAAATCATGCGGATAAAATGTCACCGCAAGATGTTGTTTTGTATGTCAAAGAATTAAATGATGCTATTTACCAAGGTTTTATTAAGGTGCGATAATGGCAAGCCCAAAACAAATAAATCCTAATGCTCAAACATTTGCTATTACTGGCATGGAAGAAACTTTGGCTGTTTTTCAACAATTAGCCGAGGAAATTGGTGATAAAAAAAAGTCATCCAAGATTTTAATAAACGCCTGCAAGGAAGCATTAGCCCCAGTTTTGGGAATGGCAAAAATGTTAGCCCCTAAAGGTGAAACGCATTTACTTTCTAATTCATTAACTATTGTTGGTAGAAGACCAACTAGCAAAGACAGAAAATCTAAATATGTATCATCAACTGATACAGTAATTGCAATTGTTACAACAAAAAGCATTCCAATTAAATATAAAAAACAATTCAATGCAACGCATTCTAGTTTATTAACCGATTATTCCCGTTCAGTAAAAGGCTCGGAATTTAGAAATATTACACATAAACAAATTCGTTCACACCAAAAAAAGTTTTATGCTGGCATTGGCATACCTTATGATGGTCGCGCACCAGCAATGGAATGGGGAACAAAAACAGAATTTGGAACAGCACATAATAGTGCTAGACCATTTATGCGCCCTGCAATGGATTTAAAGGGTGAGGAAGCCGCCAATAAACTTGGTGCAATTTTAATGAAACATATAGAACAATATAGGAGTAAGAATATAAAATGAGTAAATTAGCATCCGCACTTGGGCAAAAATATCAAGACCATCGTCTTTCAGTTATAACCCGTCAATTTGTATTGGGTGACCATACTTTTAAAGTGCGTGTTCCAAGCGCATGGGAAATTGAAAACATTTATAATTATTTTAAAAATCCCAATGAAAATGATATTCAAAAAAATTATGATGAATTAACAAAATCATTAATTGAATTAAAAGAATCAGCCGATGATACTGTTCAATATTTGGATAATGACATTATTGTTGATGGTCGTTCAATGAAAGAAGCGGCAAAAAACAAAACTGTTTTACAATATCGCATAACAGAATATATCAAACTTTTAATTCCCGAAAATGGGGAAACGCTTGAAAATTTGGAATATAAAGATGTTGACGAAGAATGGTCATTGGCTATTCAGTTAAGCATTGTTGACAAAATTAATGAAGTAATATCACCCAACTATAAAGAAATTCGGGAAAAGTAACAGGCTCATTAAGGGCGCAAGTAAGGGCATCCCTTATCTTTAATGGGCATACAACCGAAAGTATTGATGCAATAGATGAATCAACCATGAATGAAATCATGGTGATGTATTCTGATGGAATTATTGGAAACCAAGGAATAATAAGTGGAATTGGGGCATTAACCGCTGGCGTGTTTAATTATATGAGAAGTGGCAATTCACCGCCCTATTCATTAAAGCAAGTTTTAGGGAATAGTTATGGTTATATATTCTCGGAAATAGAAACAAATCCTGATGATGCTTTGTTATTGTTTATGACACAAGCAAAAGGATTTAGCATGGACAAATTTAATAAGGAATAATCATGTCATTAGTTTCAAGGCTTGGCATTGTTTTAGGTTTAGATTCAGCCGAATTTAGTGCTGGTCTTGGCAAGGCTGAAAGTAGTCTTGGAAAATTTGGCACATCCTCATTAGCGGCTGGTGTTTCTGTTGCGGCAATTGGCACGGCATTCATAAGTGCGGCATCAAGCGCAGTTATGTTTGCTGATGGCATTAATGATATAGCCCAAGCAAATAATTTAGCAGTTAGTTCAGTTTTAGAATTTACACAAGCCCTTTCTGTTAGTGGTGGTCATGCTGAAAATGCAACAAAACTTCTTTCAAGTTTAACCAACAAAATAGATGAAGCCGCTGGTGGCTCTCAAAAAACTCGCGATAGATTTAAAGAGTTAGGCATATCACTTAAAGATTTAGGCACTTTAAGCGAACAGGATTTGCTTGAAAAAACCATTCAAGGTTTAGCACAAATTCCTGACACAATACATCGTAATGCTTTGGCATTTGAAATATTTGGCAAAGCAATTAAAGGCGTTGACATTGTTGGTTTTAATGAACAATTGCAAGCCCTTAAAGGCACGGGCGCGGATGCAGATAAGCCATTTTCAGATATTGGCGATTCATTAGATAGACTTGATGTATTAAGTCGCAAAATGAAAACTGATATGGCAATTGGTATTGCTGAACCATTAAAAATTGCAACTGAAGCTGTATCAAATTTTTATGATTGGCTTACTAAAATAAACGGCTGGTTGGAAAACCATACAGGCGGTTTTAATTTGTGGGATTTTATATTGCCTTGGAAGGGTGCGGTAAAATATGACACAAAGATTGCTGAATGGATAGCCGCAAAACGCAAGGCAATGCAAGATGATGCCAATTCAGGACATTACACGCCAATTGATACAATGGTTCATCCTGATTATGGAAGCGCATCCGACCCTAATAAAAGAACAATAGCACAAACGCCCGAACAAATTGCCGCGGCAAAAAAACTTGCTGATGAATACAAAAAGCAATCAGAAGCATTGTCGCAACAAGAATTACAAATTCAAAGGCAAATAGATGGGATTGGATTAGAGCAAACTGGCTATGAAAAATTAGCTATTGAATTTGAAAAAGGTGGTAAATATTATCAGTTGCGTGGGACTGCCGAAGAAAAAACCATACTAAATCAACAAAAGATTTTAGACCAAAAAACGCAAGAATATAAACGCGCCCAAGCACTTGCCCAATTGCAAATTCAAGCGGCTAAAACCTATCAAACTCAACTTGATTCTGCAAATCTTGAAAAGGATAGATTAGATTATGCCACATCATTAGTTGGTCAATCCGATGCTCAAATTGCAAAAGCATTGGAATTATTTGATGTTGAAAAAGAAATTATCAAGCTGAAAAAAGATAATCCCGCCATGACTGATAGGGATTTAGAAGCAATTAAAGCGGCAAAAATTGCCGCAATTAATGCTAAAGAATTAAACAGCAAATCCAAGATTTATCAAACTACTTTAGACACAATTCAATTAGAGCAGGACAGAATTGATTACGCTTCAACATTAGTTGGACAAGCTGATTCACAAGTTAATAAAGCAATGGCTTTATATGATGTTGAAAAGGAAATGATTAAATTAAAAAAAGATAATCCATCAATGTCTGATGCTGAAATAGCAAAAATTAAAGCTGGAAAAGTTGCTCTTATTAACTCACAAGAATTAACCAACCAAGCAAAATTTTATCAAACAACTATGGAAACCGCACAACTTGAAAAAGAAAGAATAGATTATGCAACAACATTAATTGGAATGTCTGATTCTCAAGTGCAAAAAGCAATGGCTTTATATGATGTTGAAAAAGAAATGATAAAGATTAAAAAAGAAAATCCAAATATGAAACAAGAAGAATTGGATAATATTAGAGCAGTTAAAGTTGCAACTATTGAATCGCAAGAAACCAATACACGCGCATCCAAAACATTTCAAGCGGGATGGGATAAGGCATGGTCAAACTATAAAGAAAGGGCTTTAGATTCTGCCGCAATTGCACAGAAAGGGTTTGATAGCATGACATCAAGCATGGAATCAGCCTTGGATAATTTTGTTTCAACTGGCAAACTATCATTTTCAAGTTTGGCGCAATCAATTATTCAAGATTTAATTAAAATTCAATTAAAAGCGCAAGTAACGGGATTGTTTAGTTTGCTAACAGGTGGCGCAGGCGCAAGTGGCGGTGGTTTAAATGATATGTTTAGTGGAATATGGGGGTCAGCCCCATTAGGCGAAGCAGGGACAGGTTCGGGCATTGCGGGCTTCTTATCAGGGTTGGGATTTGCTGATGGTGGTTCACCGCCAATTGGTAAGGCAAGTTTGGTTGGTGAAAGAGGCGCGGAATTATTTATTCCCAAAACCGCAGGAACAATTATTCCAAACAATCAATTGTCTTCAATGATGGGCAATCAACCCCAAGTCGTTTATAATGCACCATATATTGCAAATTTGCAGACCATTGATTCTAAATCATTTGAACAGCGTTTATATCAATCGTCAGGGGCAGTTTGGGCGGCAAATGCTTATGCCAATAAATCAATGGCAACGACAGGTGGCAGAACATGAGTTTCCAAGACATTTTAGAAATCAGTCAATCAATTGGCGTTAATGACCATCGCGTTGTTGGACAGCAAGTTAGCCGTTCAGGACAAGTTACTGTTGCACAATATGTGACAGCCGTGCCATTTGTATTTACAGTTAAACCACATAATTTTTTATACTATCCACAGGCAAGAAAAATTCTTAATGATTTAAGAATTTTAGACAGGCAAATTCCTGATTCAATTTATTTTAATAGCATAAATTTAAAATGGTTTACTGCTAATCAAGGACAATTAACAACATTACAATATAATTCATTGCAACTTAATGCCATTCCAGCCGCCAATTCAACAATTTTTGTAATGAAAAATTTACCATCGGTTTCTGCTGGAACAATTATATTTAAAGAGGGTGATTATGTAATGGTTGGAAGTTATCCCTATATAGTAACAAATGAAGTTGACAGGGGGTCGGGAACAACTGTTAATGTAAATGTTCACCGACCAATTATTATTGATTTATCTGTAACTGTTGGTTCAGTTATTTATAGTGGAAACAATGTTTCATTTTATGTAATGATGGAATCATATCCAACTTATACTTTAATTCCAATGACTAATGGCGCATGGATTCAATGGGATTCTGATTTTGTTTTTAGAGAAGCAATAGGACAACCATAATGGCAACAACAATTGCGGCAATCAACAATAATCCAAACATAACACATTCTGAATTTATCAGATTGACTATGACAACTGGCACTTATACTTTTTGTTCAGCGGCATCACCAATAACTGTGGCTGGGGTTACTTATACAGGGCTTGGTTCATTGCTTTCAATTAGCAATGTAACTCAAGATGTAAAATCAACAAGCAAAGATTTAACCATTTCACTTGCTGGCGTTGATGGTGTCAATGTTGGACTTGTATTACAAAATGATATTAAAGGAAGCACAGTTGAGGTTTGGCGTGGTTTTTTTAATGGCAACAATCAAATTTTAACTATTGGTGGAGTTTTACAATTTTTTAAACGCTATCAAGGAATTGTTAATAACATTAACATTCAAGAAACTTTTGATGACCAATTAAGACGCAGAATTGCAACTGTTTCAATTTCTTGCGCTTCATTTAAAGTTGTTTTACAAAATAGAATATCGGGCGAAAAAACAACATCAACATTGTGGCAAAATAAGCATCCTAATGACACATCAATGAATCGTGTTGCAGTTATCACAGCGCAATATTTTGATTTTGGTAAAGCCCCAACTGGTGGTGGACAGCCAACCCCAACAGCCCCAGCAAATTATTCCGCAGGAAGTTTAGGTTGATAAGAAAAGCAAATAAATTTGATATCCCAATTTTGGCTGAATTTATGCGACACTATGCCGCAGAATCACCAGTTAAAATTTTAAATAATGCTGAACATCACGATGATAATTATATTGCTAATTTATTAAATAGCATTATAGCAGGGCGTGGATTTATATTAGTTGATGACGAAATAAATGGAATGATTGCGGCAATAATAACGCCCAATATTTGGTGTCAAAAAGTATTGGAATTGCATGAATTGGCTTGGTGGATTAAGCCCGAACATCGCAACTGGATATTAGGTGGCAGGCTTTGGAAAGCATTTAATGATGAAGCGGATAAAATGCTAAAAGAAAATCGCGTGCAATTAGTAATGGTTACAAAAATGGCAACATCGCCTGATTTAAACTATGAAAAACGCGGTTTTAAATTATTAGATATGAATTATTTTAAGGAATAAAAATGCCAGCCGCATTAATAGCCGTTTTTGAATTTGTGGGAATGTCAACTGCCATTGCGACAATTGCCGCAAACATGGTCATAACATTTGCTGTTTCAGCAGTTTTTACACGATTATTTTCACCTAAAATCCCAAGCGGCACAAATCAATCATTGCCTGACCAAGGCGTTAGACAACAAATTCCGCCATCAACCACAAATAGTTTACCAATTGTTTATGGTGATGCTTATTTAGGTGGCACATTTGTTGATGCCGCTTTATCGCAAGACCAAAAATATATGTGGTATGTTTTGGCAATTTCCAGCATTTCACCCAATGGACAATTTAGTTTTGATACAACCAATTTTTATTATGGGGACAGAAAAGTTGCATTTAGTGGAACAACAGTTGCTTCTTTAACTGACGGGACAGGAAATGTTGATACAAGCATTGCTGGAAATTTTAATATTTGGTTATTTACTTCAAATGCAAGTGGAACAATTACGCCATTAAATTCATCATTACAACCTTATCAAGTGATGGCATATAGTGCAAGCGACCAATCAACTGTTCCATCATCATTAGCTTGGGCTTCAACCAATCGTCAAATGAATGGTTTGGCTTTTGCAATTGTTAAACTTCATTACAATCAACAGGCAGGCATTACAGGATTGCAACCCATTACATTTAGATGCAGTCATTATTTAAACAGTCAAGGATGTGCAAAAGCTGGTGATGTTTGGGTTGATTATTTATCAAACACAAATTATGGCGGTGCTGTTCCATCAAATCTTATTGATACAACATCAGCCACAGCATTAAATACTTATGGTGATACAACAATTCCCTATATTAATAATGTTGGCGTGGCTTCTACAATGCCCCGTTATAGAATTAATGGAGTATTGGACACAGCAACAAATATATTGGATAACATTGATAAAATTTTAATTGCGGCTGATTCTTGGATGGCTTACAACGCGGCTCAAGGGCAATGGAGTATTGTTATCAATCAAACGGCAACTTCCTCATTTAGTTTTACTGATGATAATATTATTGGGGAAATAACAGTTGGATTAACCGATATTAATCAATCCGTAAATCAAATTGAAGCGCGTTTCCCAAATGGATTAAATAAAGATATTTCAGATTTTGTTGCATTGCAAACTTCATCAGGGCTTTTATATGCCAATGAACCAGTTAATAAACAAACTATTGATTTTAATTTAGTAAACAATAATGTAACTGTTCAATATTTAGCCAATAAAATATTAAAGCAAGCGCGTGAAGATTTGCTTGTTTCTTTTGCATCAAATTATCAAGGCATTCAAGTTAATGCTGGTGATGTTGTTACAGTAACAAATACGGCTTATGGCTGGTCAAGTAAATTATTTAGAGTGATGCAAGTTAATGAAGCATCATTGCCTGATGGAAGTTTAGGCGCATCGTTCCAAATGATTGAATACAATCCAACAGTTTATGATGTTTCAAGCATTACACAATATCAACCCGCCCCTAATAGTAGCATTCCATTCTTGGGTTATTTTGGGGCATTATCCGCACCAACTGTTACAGACCAACAACCTAATGCCGCTGTTCCAAGTTTTTCTGTTAATTGTGTTTTGCCATCTGTTGGACAAATTTTAAGCGTTACATTGTTTTATACTAATGTGGCATCACCATCAACAACTGATTGGGTTTTATGGGGTGTTTTAACGGCTTCTAATTCAAGCCCATTTACTAATGGCACAACATTAAAATTTCCACACATTGGGCTTCCAACTGATACTTATTATTTTGCATTTTTAGTTGGTAATAATTCGGGCAATTCTGCATTAAGCGCACAATCATCTAGTTATGTTTGGTCACCTAATCCATCAACATCAGCGGTGGCAGGCACATTTATTTCGCAATTTAGCCCTCAAAATTTATCTGTTCCTTATGATGGAACAACGGCAACATTGACAGGAATTATTCCAACGCTTTATGGTAATGCCGCTGGCGGTTCAATTGATTTTGTTGGCGCACAAACTGATACTGATTCATTATTTGTAAATAACACATGGCGCATTGGCGGCAGTTCAACCACAGGTTATGGGGACATTGTTAAATCAGGCATTACTATTGGCAATCCAAGTGATGGTGGATTTTATGCGTTATTTCCAACGCCAACAGCCATGTCAACTAATCCAGCAACCATTGTTGTTCCAGTTAGATATAAAGGGTCAACAGGCGCGGTTACGCAAGGCGCAAATGCCACATTGCAATTAGTTTATGCGGTTAAAGGGGCAACGGGGACTGCTGGCGCAAATGCTAATAAAAATGGCATTGCTTACTTATATCAATGGGCAACCACAACGCCAAGTAATCCAACAGGTTATTCAACATTTACATGGGCATCATTAACTAATAGTAGTTATACAGGCGGGGGAAGTTGGACAACATCCATTCCCGCAAATCCATCAACTGCTGGCATTGCTTTATGGCAAGCGGCAATTGCGGTGGTTGATGTAACAACAGCGGTAACTTCATCAGTTAATTGGGCAAGTGGATTTTCAATTAGCAATATTTCTCAAAATGGAGTTGCTGGAACAAACGGAACAAATGGTGCAAATGGTGCAAATGGAACACAAACTGCTATTGCCGCAGTTTTCCAATGGGCTTTAACTATTCCTGCCGCACCAACTGGCACGGCAACATATACATGGTCATCAGGAACATTTACACCAACGCCAAGCGGATGGACATTAAGCCCAACGGCATCACCAAGTGTTGGTTATACATTATGGCAAGCAAGTGTTCGTTTGCTTGATACTGCAACAGTAACCACATCCACAATTAATTGGACATCATCAACAATTTCAGCCGTTGGTTATGCAGGCACAAATGGAGTGCAAGGGACATCAGCAAGGACTTGCTATACAAAAACAACATTATCTGCATTAGCAACTACACCAACAACAATTACAACAACTGGGTCAACATCCTTTCCGCCTAATGATTCATGGGGAACAGGCACAGTTTGGGGGGCAACAGCACCAGCAATTGTTGCGGGCGAATCAGTATATCAATCTGATGGTTTTTATGACCCATCAACATCAACCCCAAGCACAGTTTGGAATGTGCCATATCTTTCAACATTAAAAGTTGGTTCACTTTCAGCTATATCAGCCAATTTGGGTTCAATAACAAGCGGAAATATTGTTCTTAATTCATCAAGTTATATTGAGGGCGGACAGACTGCATTTAATACAGGGTCAGGATTCTTTTTAGGGTATGACACAACAACAACATCAGCATATAAATTTAGTATTGGCAGTCCATCGGCACAATATTTAACTTGGGATGGCTCATATTTAAGAAGTAGCGGAATGCCAAAGCAAGCAGGAATGCAAGTTTTTACATCAACTACAACTTTTAATGTTCCAGTTGGAATTTATGTTTTATATGTTACACAAATTGCAGGCGGTGGTGGTGGTGGTGCAAGGGGAACAAATGGCGGGGCTGGTTATGGCACATATTTAGGTGGTGGCGGTGGTGCTGGTGATGTAAAAGAATGGATTAGAATTCCAGCAAGCGGACAATTTTCAGGCGATGGAACAGAACAACTTTTAATTACTGTTGGGCAAGGTGGAACAGCAGGAACATCGGCAGTTGGTGGATATACAACAGTATGGTCATCAGCAAAATCAGGGGGTGATGGAACAGCATCAAGCGTTGCATTAGTTGGTGGTGCAACTTATGTTACAGTTGGCGGTGGGTTTGGTGGTTATAATGATTCCTATGTTTATAATTATCCATCAAATCCAGTTTTACCTTGGCAGGGAATAAGTGCAAACCTAACAACTTGCATAACACAATATACTTTGGACAGATTTGGACTTTACGAACCTGCTTATGGAACAACTGGTTATACTTTTTTTAATTCGTTTACACAAACTTTTGGAAGTCCAAATGGCGTGGGAAATATATTAGGAAATGGCGACCAAATTAATGCAAACTTATCATCAGGTGCATTAACAGTAATAAAATCATCCATTGCAGGAACAGGTGGTGCAGGTGGTAAAGTTAGCACGGCTAATGCTGTTATATCGGTTGCACAATCGGGTCAAAATGGCATTGTTGTTTTGCAATGGTAATTGACATATAATATTAAAAAAGATAAAACATTGCCGCCCTCGGTAAGCACATCGGGGCGTTATTTTACCAAGTGAGGGATGCGTAATGGCTATTTTTAATAAAAACACTTTGACCCAAGTTTCAGGGTTTGACAATCCAATTATTGCTGGCGAATTAGTTTACAACCAAAAAACATTTTGGAATTTAACTATGCAGGCATCAGATGGCACGCCAATAAGTTTGGTGGGTGCAACAATAGATGCTTCAATTATTCGCAGACAATTATCCAACATTCAAGACACGCGATATGGTTTAACATTTGACATTGCCGATTATACAGTTTCAACACCAACAGCAATTTCATTAACCATCAGCAATCGCGTTGATGCTAATGGCACATTTACATTAACCATTGATGAATCAGCATGGTCAGTATTAACAAGTGACACGCAATTAGATATTAGTGCAACATCCCCTGTTGGCTTTAGTGGTCGCATAAAGATTAGTTTTCCAGCATCAGGCACAACCCCAGCCCAAGACAGCATTATTTTCTTATTGTTCTTGGTGCGTAGTGATGGAGTAACAAACTAATGGACATCAAAATAAGCAAAGCATCGGGCAATGATATAACGCTAGTCGTTACACCACAAGCCAAACAAACCATTGTTATTGATAGAACAGCATCTAAAGGCACAGTAACTAGCGTTGCCGCAGTTGGTGGCACGGGCATATCTGTTACAGGCTCGCCAATTACATCAGATGGCACATTAACAATAACAAATACTGCCCCCGACCAAACAGTTGCATTAACGGCAGGCACGGGCATTACAACAAGTGGCACATATCCAAACTTTACAATTACAAATTCTGCCCCTGACAGAACAGTTGCATTTACAAACGGCACGGGCATAAGCACGACAGGTACTTATCCAAATTTTACAATTACTAATACTGCACCTGACCAAACTGTTGCTTTAACTGGTGCTGGCACAACAACTGTTACTGGCACATATCCAAACTTTACCATTACATCAACTGGTGCAAGCGGTACAGTTACAGGTGTAACAGGCACAGCCCCAATTGTTTCGTCAGGTGGAACAACGCCAGCAATTAGCATTACATCAAGTGGTGCAAATTCAGCCGTATTGCGTGATTCAAATTTAAACATTAGCGCAAATTCAATTAGCGAGGGTTATTCAAATGTTGCCGCGGCTGGCACAACAACAATTTTAACTGCCGCATCCGTGCCTAATTATGTTGTTACTGGGTCAGGTGGGCAAACTTATCAATTGCCCAATGCAACAACATTAGCAAATGGCACAAATTATCAATTTAATAATAATCAATCAAGCGGCACAATTGTTGTTAAAAATAATTCAGGAACAACAGTTGCAACAATTCAATCAGGCGGCTTTGTTGATGTTTCATTATTAAGCAATGCAACTGCCGCTGGTTCTTGGGACACGCATAATATTGCCCCATCTAATGTTTCATGGTCAACTAATACTTTTGATTATGCTGGTTCAATTACATCAGCTACATGGAATGGCGCAACAATTGCTGTTAATCGGGGCGGCACAGGCGCATCAACTTTAACGGGATATGTTAAGGGGTCAGGAACAACGGCATTAACAGCAAGCGCATCAATTCCTGTTGCAGATATAAATGCCACAGGAATACCATCAAGCACAACTTATTTGCGTGGTGATAGTACATGGTCAACTATTCCTGCTGGCATGGTTTATCCATCCGCTGGAATTCCTAATTCAACAGGAAGCGCATGGGGAACATCTTATGGTGTTACTGGCACGGGGTCGGTTGTTTTATCTAATAGCCCCGTTTTAACTGGCAATGTTTCAGCCAATGTTAATTTAAGATATGACATACTTGCAAATTTATTAAATTTAGCTGGTGGAAATTATGAAATAGGATATGCAACGGATGCTAATGTTTTAGTTAAATTTAATGGTACAGCAGGCGGTGCAGTTATTTTAGGTAATGAAAATGGCGGTACTGTAAATATTTCATTAAATCCAACTAATTATTTGGCTTATACAACAACAGGTGCAGGGCAAACATTTATTGATTGTTCAAAAGCAAGCAGATTGATTATAAGTTTTAGTAGTGATATGACTGGGATAAGCATATCAAATTTAAATGTTCAAATGCCATCCCAAAGCGTTAGTGGTCAACTTTTAATTCCAAAATTAGAAATAATTATGGGAAATGGTTTTAATGTTGCGTTTGCATCAACATTTACAATTACTTTGGCTTATGCCGCTGATGATGTAGCTAATGGTATTAATTATTATGTGCCAATTGCCGCAGAAGGGTTGGCAACAACAAAGCCAACATTTAAATTTCTTGGTGCTCAATATCCTGCATATTTTAATGTTCAATTACTTCAAGCCCCAATTCAAAACGGCTGGACTCGCTTACCATTGGTTGGTGAAAGTACGGTTACTTATGCCCCAGCAGTTGGTTATATTGGCGAAAAAGTGCAAGGAACAACAAATGCAGTAACTTTGACAACCAGCGGAACAGTTTATTCAAGCGGTTCTATATCATTATCCGCAGGATTGTGGATGATAACTGGTGGCGTTACTTTTAATGTAACTTCAACCAATGTTGCTACCACATTAGCCGCGGCAATTGGATTGAATACTGTTAGTCAAGACCCAAGCGTATCAACCTTATCAAGTTGTAATATTCCAATAAATAATTCGTTAGGAACACAAATAAAATTAAGTTTAGCACCAACAATTGTTGCTGTATCTTCAACAACAAATACATCATATTATGCAAATGCTAAATTTATTGCGGGGACTGGAAATAGTGGGACAATAACTGCTAGTGTTTATCATTCTGCTTATAGGATTGCATAATGACTATAAATATTAATGGGGGGGTTGTTTCTGCAAATTTTAATGGATGGTCATCTTTATTAAATCCAATTATTAGCACTTCTCAATATACAACTACATCAGGCGGTTCATTATCAACAAATGTAATTAATGAGGCAACAATCACAACAGTTTCAACAACAAATGCAATTATTAACAATACTATATATTGCTCACAATCAATAAACACACCATATTCAACATCAATTGTAAATAATACGCCAACAATATGTGATGCAACAACATTTCCCAATGTGGTTTCACTTGCAAATGGGAATGGAAAATTATCCATTATGACTTCAAATGGTGCAGTTCAAGCATCATTTTTATGTTCCATTAGTTCTACATTACAAAATTATTATTTATCTTTATTGGCAACAAATTCATTAACTAAAAAAATTAATGATTTAATTCTTTTAGCAATAGGAAGCAATACAACCCCAAATGCTTCATTTATGAATTTATATACAACGCCCGATGGAACAGGTTATTATTTTAATGGCGCGCCATATAATACAAATTTATATACTAAAAATATTATTGACTTAACTGCCTATTCTGAAAATAGTGTTGGCAATGTTAGTTATGGGGGCGCATCACTTATTTCACCAAGACACATTATAACAATAACTCATGCTGGAATTTTTCAAGTTGGTCAACAATATACATTCACAGATAAAAATGGCAATTCACAACTTAAAACTATTATTGCAGTTTCAACAATAGATAATTATGGGGTTTATGGTGCAGATATTTGTATTGGATATTTAGATAGTGCGGTAACAGGAATTACCCCATATTCTGTATTGCCCAATAACACAACTTTGGCAACTAAAATTCCTTTAGGGGCAAGTTATACTGGTTCGTATGGAACATTACCAATTGGAATATTAGGTTTTACTGCTAAAAGACGATATTCTTTTGGCAATTATGATTATGTTCGTCAAATGCAAATAAGCAGAATGACATCAATATCGGGAGTTTCAACACAAGGCGGTTATAGTATTGTTGGACAAGGATATAATTTTAGTTATTGTAATACTTTATATCCTTTGCAAAATAATAGCGACATAAGATTGCCATTTTCATCTTGGTGGACTAATGTTTGGGATGGTGATTCTGGCTCGCCAAGTTTTATGCCAACTGGATTAACTACTCCAACAGGAACACCATTAACAATTTATTTAGGTTGTCAAGGCGGTATTACAAATTTTAGACCAATTTCTTATTATATTTCATCAATCAATACAATAATGAATGCTCAAAAAACAACCGCAAATAATGCTGGTCAAACTCCAGTTGATAATACAACATATGCATTAGATGTAATTAGTTCATCAACAACATCCATTACAAATAATGGCACAACCACAACTGGTGCTTCTTGGTGGTCAAGTTTTAATTCATATTAAAGGAAAAGTTATGGCATTAATCAAAAATGAAAAAACAGGGACAGGCATTGATATTACTTATTGGAATATTAATTTCATCAATGAAAATTATAAAAATAAAACAATTGAAATTTTATTAAATGGATATATTTCAAAAGAAATAAGGGATAATAATTTTTATCCAGCATCTACTCAAACAATTATTTTTTCTGAAAATGATTATATTGTTGATGCAACCCGCGCCCAAATTTATGACGCATTAAAAACTAAAGATTTTGCAGATGCCCAAGACGCATAAAAAATCAGACAATCAATTGGTTGACGAATATTTTAACCACATGATTGGCAAAAAGATTGTGGGCGTTGCTATTGAGCAGGATGAATTAGAAGTGACATTAGATGATGGAAGTTTGGTGGTTGTTTTCTCAAGCGAGGATTTATCAATGTTTATACAATACGCAAAGAAACTTAATTGAGAATATTATGGATGACCAAACAACACGCCTTAACCGCATTGAAGAAAAGCTGGATAAAGTAGGGGAAGCAATTATATCGCTGGCTCGGATGGAAGAAAGGATGATTACGCTGTTTAAGCGTATGGACACTTATGACCATCAGCAATCGTTGCTTGAAACTCGCGTCAATAGCATTGAAGTAAAAAATGCAAGTGGGGCATGGATAGAAAGATTTATTTGGATAATCATTGGTGCGGTTATAACTGGCACTATTTATTTGGGGAAATAATATGGATAAAATTTTAGCGGCATTCAGTGTGTTTCGCAAAGGAAGCGTTGTTGCAAATCCAACGGCATGGAAAAATGGGCAAATTACTGCATCAATTTTGGCTGGTTTATTTGGCGCACTTGTCGCGCTTGGTAAAACTTTTGGGTATGATTTATCGTTATCTGATGACCAACTGCTTACCATTGGTGGTGCTATTGTTGCAATTACAGGGCTGTTCATTAATCCAGCCGCAACCATTGCATCAAGCGACAAAGTGGGATTGCCAGCCAGCGATAAAGCTGTTGAGCAGTCACCCATTACAGGGCATTGAATGGAATAAACTTGATGGCTTTTTTGTTTCTATAACTTGTTTAAATTAAGGAAAAATTATGATTAACGCATTTTTAATGTCAATTTTAACACACGCGGTTCAAGCAATTATTGGGTCAGGCGTATTTCAAGAAATTGAAAGATTGGTTTTGATTGAATTATCAAATACAAAAACAGGTGCAGAAAAAGCGGCATCAGTAAAAGAAGGTTTAAAAAATGTCAAAGGTGAATTGGGTGCGGCATTAAATGGCACGGCTAATTGGGCATTAAATTTAGGCATTGAAACAGCGGTTGCATCAATCAATACTAAACTTGGTCAGCCAGCAACAGTTAATCCAGCAACTATTCCGCCAACAGGTGCGTAATGATTAATTCCCGTAGCCTTTCGGATTTAAAGCCAAAGGTTGCGGCAATGTGTAGCGAGTTTATCAATCAATGCAAAGCAAAAGGCATTGATGTCATTATCACATCCACATATCGTGATATGGAAGCACAAACCGCATTATACGCACAGGGTCGCACAACCGCGGGCAAGATTGTTACCAATGCTAAAGCTGGTCAATCATTCCACAATTACAAGGTGGCGTTTGATTTTTGCCCGATAGTCAATGGCAAGGCGCAATGGAATGATGCCGTTTTGTTTTCTGAATGCGGACGGATTGCCGAAGGGATTGGTCTTGAGTGGGCAGGTAGATGGAGTGGAAAATTCCGCGAGTATGCTCATTTGCAGTATACTAATGGTTTATCATTAGCGGATTTTCAAAATGGAAAAACAATTTAATGATTTAATATGTGAATATTGCAAAAATAATTTTTATGTAAATGATTCCCCATACCATGCAAAACGCAGAAAATACTGTTCTAGAAAATGCAGTAATTCAGCAAATGCAATTAAAAAATCAACTGGGTTAAATCGTGTTGAATATGAAAAAAATTATTGGGCAAAACCTGAAAATAAATTGCGTCAAAAAGTAAATAAAGAAAATGCGCGATTAAAAAGAATGCTTGGTCTTGGTGAAGCCTATGTTAAAAGTATGCTTAATAGATGTAAAGCACGCGCCAAGACAAAAGGATATGATTTTAATTTAGATGTTTCAGATATAGTCATTCCACAAAAATGCCCAATTTTAGAAGTTGAATTAAAATATGTTACTGGGCGAGGGGGCAGTTGGAATTCACCATCAATAGATAGAATTGATAGTTGCAAAGGTTATGTAAAAGGCAATATTCAAATAATATCAAAGCGTGCAAATATTATTAAAAATGATGCAACATTTGATGAAATTGAAAAAGTTTATTTATTTTTAAAAGATAAAATAATTTGACCAAGTTTTGCAAAGCGTGTCAGACAGAAAAGCCCATCGCTGAATATTATTTAATCAGGCGAAAAGAAACTAATACCACAAGGGTTGATAGCATTTGCAAGCATTGCAAAAAAGTTAAAAGCAAAAAGTGGTTTAAAGAAAACAAAGAATCAGGAAGTAAGTCACGGCTTAAATCAAAGCTAAAAAAACGCTATAACATCACCATTGATGACTACAATACCATGTTAATCAATCAAGATGGTCGCTGTGCCATCTGTAGTAAGCGTCAGGCGCGTAGAAATCTATCGGTTGACCATTGCCATTCAACTAATGTTGTTCGTGGCTTATTGTGCGATAAATGCAATATGGCGTTGGGACTGGTTGGTGATAATCTTGAAATACTTGCGGGCATGAAAGCATATTTGCAAAAAAGAAAAGGGGCGTTTTAAGCCCCTTAATGACGGAATCCCGTCAAAGTGCAATTAAGCAATTAATTATCAATTGTGGCTTCATAGATGTCAACAATCAAAAGCCATAAAACTACAAATGGCAACCATATTGGACTGGTGGCAATAATTAAACACAATTTTTGCTTAACCGACAGTTTCATTAAAAATTATTTCTTAACCTATCAATTGAATCACATAGTGCGGCAACAAAAGAAAATGCCAGCACCAACATTAGCCACCAATTATTGTCGTATTTAGTGGCAAGCCAAATGGCTAATCCCTGCCCAACCAAATCAATTACATTGTAACGCTTAAAGATTAAAAATTTAATCATACTGAAGCCCCATCATAAAGTGAAAAAGTTGAACCAATGCTAGGCGTGCCAAAAGCGGATGATTTTATTTTCTGCCAAGCATAATCAGACCCAGCACGACCAAGGTTTAGATAAGTTTTTGCATTGGGATTTTTAGGGTCAATCAATATTTTTTGATGCGGGGCTTTTTGGACTGGCAGATTGCGTTTGGGTCTGTTTTCAAAATTGATATTATCAACCATTGTGCGCTGATTTTCTGTTGCCGCAATGTTGGGCATTGGGAATTTTTTATTTTTGGTGAAATACGCAAAAACATATTTGGCGCAAGCTGGGTCAAACTTTCTTTCACGACTTAAATATTTGCCATTATATAAGCGTTTCAAATCCGTTTTAATTACGCTAAAAGAATCGGATATGTGTTGCGCGACTTCCGATGATGTAAGTTTTTTATTATCCAACAATTCCAAAATCATCATTCTGCGTTTATAAGCCAGTAATCTATTTATTGCGCTTGCATTCATTTTTTGTTTCCTTTGTGTAATGTGTAGCGTTACAGGTTACAGTTGGGGTAATCATGCGGTTAATATAATAATCACAATATATTGTATTTTAAGCATAGCAAAAAATAACAGGACACTTTCCCCCAATTTTAATTAAAACGGCATTGATTCATCAATTTCATCAAGCCCGCCAGCATTTTGATTGCGTGGCGCACCATCTTTAGGTAAAGGTTCACGCATTTGAATCCATCCATCAAAGTTGGTTGGTAGTGATTCAATGTTTAGCGCAATTCCGCCATTTTTTGTTTCCATTGCAACACCGCATTTATGCCAGCGCACTTTTTCATTGCCCTGCTTGTCCTTATATGCGCCTGCTTTTGCGATTAAATCATGGGTAATAGCCATTATTCAGTTTCCTTTTGTTTAAATTTTGCATCAGTTTCTTCAATCCATTTTAAAATTTCATCTAAAACAAAATGCGCTGGAGTTGCATTTTCTTTATTTTCAATTGAGGCATCCAATTCTGTTGATATTTGCACCCCATCATCAGTATCTTCAATAACAATTTTTACAATAGCCATTTTACTTGTTTCCTTTTTTTAGTTGATTAAATAATACATTTACTTCATTCAAAAAAGCCGTTATGGCGGCTTCCATTTCAGCAATATATGCTTCATCGCGAGGGACACGACAAACATATAAGGCTAAATCATCCCCAACATCGGGGCAATAACTAATAAAATCGCACCATTGATGCCCTGTGCAAGACATTTGAAATTGCATTTGTGGGTAATACTTTGATGGCGAACCACCGCCTAATATTGTTTCAATATGGTTTGCCGCTGTTGGGCATTTAATTTCAATTTGCCCGTCAGGTAACATCCCATCAGGTGATGCGCCAGCCATTTCAATTGTGGGGTGATGAATAAACCCTATTTCAGTCACAAACACATCATTTTGGGCTTCATATAACGCACGCGCAATAGGTTCTAACCGCACGCCCCGTTCCATGTGATGGTTGATATAGGTTTCTTCTTTTAAACCCGTCAGCCTTTCGCAAACAAGCTGAATGCGATAATTTCTGCGTGATGTGGCTTCACCTGTTTTAACTGTTGCCATGACATCAGCAACGCGGCTGGCGGTTACTTTGCCAAGCCGAACATTAAACCATTCATCAGAACCTTGAATAATTGTTTCCATTGTTTTTCCTATGGGTGATGTAATTCAAACAACGACTTCATTTCATCCTTTGCCTTAACAACAGCATTGGTTGCATCAACATTGCCTTTGCAACGCGCCACAGCCGTTTTATAGGCTGTTTGTAATTCTGCTAGGGTTTTGGTATCAGTTACCAATTTAACAGCCGCTTCCACATCCACAGCATTATTTGTAGCATTATATATAGCACCAACGCCATCATCATCGTCAGCATAAAGACCACAAATAGCGGAAAGGCTATAACGACGCAAATAAGTGAGAGCAGACCCCAATCCCTGCGGGTCTTGTTTTTGTAACGGACACGTTGCGGTATCTTCAATCCATTCCCCTGATTCGTGAATTAATCGTGTTGTTAAGTTTAAACGACCATCATCACTTGGCGATGGTGTTTGCAAAAATGCAATGCCGTTTTTATTTAATGCGGCTTTGACTGCATTAATCACAGATTGCAAGTCAGCATATTTGCTTTTAAGGTGCGGGTTTTTGGCATTTTCAATAGCGTAGGTAATGCCCATTTGTGCCTTAATTAAAGCAGGCGCAATTTTAATAAGTGATTCACTTGTTTTCATGTTATTTCCAATCAAAAAATTTGGCTAATGCTTCACCAGCCAAAAGAATGGCTAAAAATACAACCAGCCCCAAAATTACAATAGTCAAATTGTCCATGTTAAGCCCCAGTCACAATATTAAAAATTTCGTTTTCAATTTTTTCAATAATGGTATTGCAAAGAATTGGAAGTAAATCAACGGTGTCATTTAATGTTTCAACTGCAACCAATTGAATGTTGTGATACGTTGGCGAATCGCCTGTGCCAAATGGGTCTTTTTCAACTTCATGTAAAAAGTAAACATCAAGTGTAATGCCGTTAATAATTAAAGTTTCTAACATTTGTTTCCCCTTGTTTCCGTTAATATGCAAAAGCGCATAAGTGATACAATACAGATGTTTTATACATTATGCAACCACTTTTATACAAATATTAAAAAATGAATGAACATCAAATACAAGTTGCCGTTATTACATGGTTTCGCCTGCAATATCCCAAGCTGATTATGTTTGCCATTCCTAATGGTGGAGTGCGTAACATTGGCACAGCCGTCAAATTAAAAAATGAGGGCGTGTTGGCTGGCGTGGCTGATTTATTTTTAATGTCACCCAATGCAACCAGTCATGGATTATTTATAGAAATGAAAGCGGCAAAGGGTAAAGTGTCAGACCAACAGAAATACTTTCTAGAACAGGCAAAGGCGCAAGGTTATTCGGCTTGCGTATGCCATTCATTTGATGAAGCCCAGGTGGTAATAAATAAATACTTGCACAATAGATAGATTTATATTATTGTTTTGTTTAAGTGGTAGAAGCAATGACCCGTGCGAGGGGTTTCAATTGCTACTACTATTTGTAGTAAGCCGTTAATCTTAATTCTCGCACAATTAAGGTTAGCGGTTTTTTTTTGGAGTTTTGATATGGCTTATTATGGTTTTGTATATGTAATGGCAAATGAAGCAATGCCTGATTTTTTTAAAATAGGATTTACAGACAAAGCACCAAGTCAAAGGGCGGCTGAATTATCTAACACATCTGTGCCTTTTAATTTTCAATTGGTTTGTTATGGTGAAGTAGAAAATGCACAAAATTTTGAAAGAAAATTGCATGAAATTTATAGCGAAAATAGAGTAAATACTCAAAGGGAATTTTTTAAATTTAGTGCTTCTGAAGTTTTAAAATTGTGTAATGTTATAAAAGAGCATTGTGATTTTTTTACTACTGGCGAAATTTATAATTTTATTGAATATCAAGTTAGTAAGAAGGATATTTAATATGCATTATTATCAATTTAACATAGCAGATTATCAATCACACACTAGGCATTTATCTTTAATTGAGGATGTTTGTTATAGACGATTATTAGATTGGCATTATTTACATGAAAAACCTTTGCCGCTTGATATTGAAAAAGTAGCAAGATTGTTATTGTTAAACGAATGTTTAGCGGATGTTGAACAAGTGTTAAACGAGTTTTTTAACAAAACAGAAGATGGTTGGGTTAATGTTCGTGCAATAGCAGAAATTCAAGAATATAAAGAAAAGATTGAAAAGGCTTCTATTGCTGGTAAAGCAAGTGCGGCTAAAAGAAAGGATAATATTAAACAATCTTTTAACGACTGTTCAACGGATGTTCAACCAAACAATAACCATAAACCATTAAACAATAACCATAAACCAACAACCAATAAAAAACCATCGTGCGAAATCGCACTTGTTGTTGATGATAATTTTAATTTGTTTTGGAAAGCATATCCCAAAAAATCAGCACCTGATGCCGCTAAAAAATCTTGGAATAAATTAAAGCCAAATATAACCGAAGTGTTAAATGCGCTTCAATGGCAACGGCAATCAGAACAATGGCAAAAAAATGGTGGGCAATATATACCAAACCCAGCCACATATCTTAATCAGGGTCGTTGGAAAGATGAACCGCCAGTTGAGGAGTTATGGTAATGAATCCATATTTAATTACAGAACCAACTTGTATTAGTTTTAGTGGTGGCAGAACATCAGCATTTATGTTGAGAAAAATATTAGATGCTAATAATGGTCTTCCAAATGATTGTTTTGTTTGCTTTGCCAATACAGGTAAAGAAGATGAAGCAACATTAAAATTTGTTAAAGATGTTGAAAGTAATTGGAATGTAAAAATAACATGGCTTGAATTTAATCATAAATCTGAAAATGGATTTGATGTTGTTAATTATGAAAATGCAAGTAGAAATGGTGAACCTTTTGAAAGATTAATAAAATATAAAAATATGTTGCCAAATGTTTTTATGCGTTTTTGCACTCAAGAATTAAAAGTAAAAATTATTAGAAATTATCTTAAAAGCATTAATATTGATATTGATGATAGGTCACATTATGTTGGCATAAGGGCTGATGAACCTAGAAGATTAGCAAAAGTTGGAATTGATATGTGTCCATTGGCGCGTGATGGCATAACAGAACAAAATGTTGGGGAATTTTGGTCAAAAAACAATTTTGATTTAAAGTTGCCTAAAGTTGGATTAAATACATTATCTAATTGTGATTTATGTTTTCTTAAAGGCGATAAAATTTTGGCTTCATTAATTAAAGACAAGCCATCACGCGCGGTTTGGTGGATTAAAATGGAAAAAATGGAACAAGATAAAATGATTGAACAAGGAAAAACAGGAATTGCAACATTTAGGAAAGGTTCTGTTAGTTATCAAAAGATGATGACATTTTCAGAAAATCAAATTGATATGTTTTCTTCAGAATCTATTTCATGTTTTTGTGGGGATTAATATGACAGATTCTGAAAAAGCACAATTCAAAGCAATGATGAAGGCATTAACCCAATTGTTTAATAAGCCAGATTTAGATATTGAGTTACTGCGTATTTGGTGGCACAAACTACAACGCTTTGAATTTCACATTGTAAGCAAAGCATTTGACACATGGGTTGATGCCAACAAGCGTATGCCAACACCAGCCGACATTCTTGAATTATGTAAGGCACAGGAAGCCAAAACATTTAGCGTTAAGATTGGGCGCAAATGGACTGATGAGGATAAACAGCGCAACCATGAAAGGCTGGAAAGCATAAAAAAACAATTGGGTTGGAGTTAAACATTGTTTATACAATATCATATATAATATTACACAAAGGAGTGGTTAAATATGACGGGCGATGAATTAAAGAAGTTACGCAATCAACTTGAATTAACGCAAACGCAATTGGCTTTGTTGGTTGATAGAACACGGGACTGTGTTGCTAAATGGGAAAGCGGCAAGCATCCTATTCCTCAAAAGATTAAACAACGGATTTGGGATTTGAAAAATGACTAAAGACGAAGCATTAACAAGGGATTGGAAAGAAACAATAGATGAACGCATTGCTAGGGATAGTGAATTTAAAGAAGCACTAGAACAACCAGCGCAAGATTATGTATTGATATGTAAAAGATGTGGTGATGATTTATGGCTTGATTATGTACCTGACAAACAAGCATTAAAGGAAAAGAATGGCTAAATGGGATAAATGGGGTTCATACGCCATTAAAACTAAAGGGTATTCAATCAGTAAGTCATACATTCAGGGCGCATGGCTTTACACATTATGGAAATTGCCAAAAACAATGCTTGGAAACTATGGGAATGTAAATGATGCAAAAAAAGCGCATTTGGAAATTGTCGGAAGCCAATCGGCAGAATTTGATTCAGTTAATAATGGAATTGGATTGCCAAAAGAATTGGCAAGTGATTATTCAAGAGTCAAAGGATAAAGACCAGCGCACGCTTGACCAAAACAGGCGTTATTGGGATTTGATGCGACATGGCGGCACATACCTTGGATATACTGCCGATGAATTGCACTTGTTGATGGGTTACAAGTTTTTAAGGCAACACAAGTATGTAGGCAATACGCTGGTGGAATACATACAAAGCACGACAGAATTAGACACATCGCAAATGGCTGACTATCAAAACCAAATAGAATATTGGTTGACACAACTGGGATGGAGTTGGGATGATTAAAAATCAAGATTTTGCGGAAAAATTTATAAATTTCAATAGCCTGCAATTTGGTAGCATATCCCCAACTGACATTGATGGATTTATTGAATACAAAGATAAATGGTTTATATTTATTGAAACAAAATTTAACAAAGCGCAAATGCCGCGTGGTCAAGAATTGGCATTGGAAAGATTATGCGATGCTGTGCAATCAGAAACTAAAAATGCCATTGTCTTTTTTACATCGCATCAAGATGACGGCATAGATGTGGAAATTGATATTGGGCTTTCATTGGTCACTAAATATCGTTATATGGGTAAATGGGTTAAACCCAAAGCCCCAATTAATTTACATGATGCAATTGAAAGGTTAATACCAAATGACATTATTTGAACAAGTGCGCGATAAGTTTGAGTTGTGGGCAACTGAACATGGCTTTAATTTAACCCGCCATCCCAACGATGATGATTTTTATTTTAATAAAGATGTATCAATGCTTTTTGTTTGTTTTGCTGATGGCTTTGCTTTAGGATGCAATACACAAATGGATAGGATTGAAACTGAATTTAATAAACTTGCGGAAGCCCCGCCAGCGCAAATTGCATTGATTGAAAGACTTTTAGATGATGAATAGTTTATTTTTTGTTTGTAATCTATACTAAAAGATTAGTTTTGCTTGTAATTTTAAACCAATTATTCAACACAACAGCAAGGGAACAAAATGCCATTTGATAAAATTTATGAATTAGAGCAACAAATATTAAAAGCCGAAATGTTAAATGATGATATTAAGTTGCTGGCTAATGATGCTGATTGGACTGTGATTGACCCAAAGCTTTTAAATCGTATGTTAAGCATTGCCACAGTTTATCAAATGCGAATTGAGGAATGCTATGAATTGCTTGAGGAAATTTCAGAGCAATGTTATATAAAAATAAAACAAAATGAATCAAAGGTTGATATGAATGATGTTGTTGATAATGACGATTTGATTGATTTTTCAGCAATTATTAACAAGTAATGGCAACCAAAAGTGAAAAGCAACGATTTGAAAAGCTGGTTGAATGGGGTTGCGTTGTATGTTTACGCCAAGGGTTTGGTTACAGCCAGCCTGAAATTCATCATGTTAGATTTAATGCATCAGCAGGGAAGAAAAGCAAAGACACGATTCCTTTATGCCCTAATCATCACAGGCTTGGTGGTTATGGCGTTGCATATCATGCAGGAAAACGAGGCTTTGAGGAAAACTTTGGAACAGAACAAAGCCTGCTAGAGTTTATAAATAATTTATTGGGGGAAGTATGAAACAGAAATTTAATATAGTGGAAAGCAAAGAAACGCCATTATCCATTGGCGAATACTTTTTAAACCTATTGCACAGCGCAACCAACACGCATTTGTTGCATTTACAATCACGCAGTTTTTCACAGCATATGGCATTAGGCACATACTATGAAGAAGTTGTGGAATTGATTGATAGTTTAATAGAAGCCTATCAGGGCAAAAATCAAATCATTGTGCAATACCCAAATATTTATTATCCGCCTGTGGATGATGCCTTAACCGAATTAATTAACATATCAGCCTATGTTATTAAGAATCGCGCAATAGTTGGCAATGATACTGAATTGCAAAACATTACCGATGAAATCCAACAGTTGATTGATTCAACTATCTATAAACTTACTTTTCTTAAATAGGAGTATTACAAATGAGTCCTGATTTACAATTAGCAGTTGATACGCTTAAAGCCAGCTATGGTGACATTGATAGGGAAGCCGCAACATATATTAACCTAGACCCTAAAGACATCGCCAACGCGCTTAAAAGCACACAGATAGACACAGCCGACTTTGTTGTATTGGCATTGTTATCAACACATTTTCCAGTAACAACCACAAAGAATACAAAGGTTGTGAATGATGTTGTTGCACCATCATCAGTTATCAATGAAGCAGTTGTTGATGTTGCCCCTGTAGAAGTTGCACCAGTTGCCGACAGCACCCCTCAATAAACTGTGCAGAGAATTGGGGTGTCATAACCCCAAGACTGGTCGGTCAACCTTTTGCGTTAAGCATGGCGGTGGCATAACGGAAAAAGGAAAGCAGAACAGTAAGTTATACGGGCAATCGTATTGGAAGAAGCAAAGGCAGGCACAGTTAAGCAAAGACCCGCTATGTGCCGCTTGTCTATTAGATGGTAAGGTTGTGCAGGCAGAACACATTGACCATGTGTTCCCTCACAGACAGGATGCCACACGCTTCAGGCTTAATCATTTCCAAAGCCTATGCCAATACCATCATGTTATTAAGACACAGTTTGAGGGTCGCGGTGTCTATATATGGTATGCCAAGCACGGGGCTGTTACCTATACCGAGGGTGACTATGCAAGAATATTTAATCAACAGTAACAAGGGCTTACACGCACGCGCATTTATGGGGCATCGTAAGTCATTGATGA